>SDBU01004346.1_pt1 | contig 17417 bp, 13 predicted proteins | sample 2277071 | NCBI WGS metagenome assembly SDBU01 (sample SAMN10397929, study PRJNA504765) | marine sediment metagenome | isolation source: marine sediment core GS08_GC12, 126 cmbsf | place: Arctic Ocean: Gakkel Ridge, Loki's castle | collected 2008 | reverse complement strand
CATTTTTGGCCTCAAAGCGGCATTTTACATGCCTCAATCAAGCGAATCTTTACCGACAAACAAGCTTTTTAGACCATTAATCAATTGTATGACCTTTCTGGCCCAAAAACAATCGTGGTAAACATGGGATTTTTCAAGATTCACCCTCCTTTTTGTCTCAAAAATGCGAGGGCTCCCAAAAAAGTTCCTTCAACAAAGAAAACACACCAAAAACGCAGGTAACGTAAAGACCGGGTAGTACCCTGTCAAAATCCAGCGAAATATCCACACTTAAGGCAGGGGATGTGGGTCCCATAAATCCCATTCAAAGCTCAACGAGTGCTTTTTTTAGCAGAATTAAACCAAAACATTCTCTCAAATTAGAATGCAAAGAAAGTGCCCCTGCGATTATACCGAAGTCTTTTCGAGCAGCGTTATTCCATAGGTGAAAAGGAGCAGTTTGAATGGATATTTGTGAGCCGCAGCTTTCTCGGAGCAGTGTGTTAAATGAACAGATTGCAGGTGAGATTTTTGACATTCTGCCCGAGGATGGCCCTATTGTGATAATTGTTGGTAGAGACGGTAACCACTGGCTCAGCGACTCTGCAAACTTTTCCAGGCTGAACATTAGCGAGTCGTTTTTGAAAGGACTCTGTGCTAAAATCGATGACGGTGCAGAGCCGGTCATAACTCAAGTAAACGACTTTGGTGTTGTTGCTGCACAGTTGTCTACGGAGCAGACAAATTGCGGTTATGTAATTATTGCACTGCCACAATATAATTCTGAATCGACCTTGATAAATATTGGTCTGATTGAAATGTTACTCAATCAAATCGGCCTAATAGCCAAGCTGGTCGAGAAAAACGGTCTGGCTTATGAGCTTCAAACGAAGCAGCTCGGCATGTACAGTCAGAGCAATATAGCTTCGAGTTGATTTTCGTATCTCGTATTTAGCATACCCGGTCACATCTCACATTTAACCAAAATCCATCAAAGTTTGGGTTGTGTTTAAGGACGTAATTGCTATAATTCGTATTGCGCAATGCGCATTATGCACAGTTAATGAACTTAAGTTGAGAGAAAAAATGAGATTTCAGGTTTTTAAGAACGGCAAGATTGTTGATAAATTCAAATTGTGTGGCGCCTATCTTTTCGGGACCGACGGTGTCAGTATTCGGCGTGCGAAGATTACATTCAAAAACGGCATTATCGAGTGTGAAAAGCCGAATCTGGGAACGGCTGGACTGGCTTTGTTGTGGCCTATTGACGGTTTCGGCAGGGTGCTTTTACCGACTACATGCCTGCCTGAAAGAACCGCCCCATATATTCTTAATGTCGAGATAGCACGGGCAAGGCTGATGCAAATCGTTAACAAGCGTGAGGACTGGTCGTTCTTTGACAGTGTAGAGGGCTTGGAAGATATTTGCAAAGAGGCTCAGGATTTGTTTATTCAGGCGATTCAAAAAATAACAGAGGCGCCACCGGCATCTAAATTAGCAGATGAATCACTAAGGAAAGCTGTAGTATTTTCTGAGAAGCTTGCGGTGAAACAGGCAGAGGTGCTTTTTGATGCGAGAGGCGAAGGCCACGGTTTTGGGCGAGGGTGCATTGGGTGTAGAATAGACCCTATGCAGATTTATAATTCTAAATATGTTGAGAAGCTGCTCGAATTTTTCGGCTTCGTAACGATACCGATAAACTGGGCGCAGATAGAGTCCACTAAAGGCAGCTACGATTTTTCAATGGTTGATGCCTGTATTAAGGTTCTTGGTAAAAAGAAATTGGCAATCAGTGCAGGTCCGCTGCTTTGTTTCTCAGAAGAGAGTTTACCCAAATGGCTGTTCCGAAGTGGAGATGGATTTGAAAGGATTCGTGAGACGGCGTATCAATTCGCTTCAAAGGTGGTTGCTCGCTATGCAGGCGACATTCATACGTGGTCTGTTATAAACGGTTTAAATGTTTTTAACGATTTTGGATTTAACTTCGAGCAGGTTGTGGAAATGACCCGTGCAGTCAATATGGCCGTAAAAGCGGCCAGTGACAGGGCTTTTAAGATAATAGAAATCAGCAATCCGTGGGGTGAATATTATGCAACAAAAACCGATACGATTCCGCCGTTAGTGTATATGGATATGGTTGTTCAGAGCGGGATTAATTTTGACGCATTCGGATTGGCTATACGGTTCGGCAAAAATCAATCCGGTATGCATATTAGAGATATGATGCAAATATCTGCAGTTTTGGATCACTTCGGGCCGATAGCTAAGCCGTTGTATATAACCGATGTGGAAGTTCCGAGCCAAAACGGTGGCGGTTTGCAGCGGGCAGAAGTTGCCGGTGTGTGGCACAAAGAATGGGACCAATCTCGGCAGGGACAGTGGCTTGAGCAGTTCTGTAAGATAGCACTCAGCAAACAATTTGTTGATACGGTGACATATTCGAACCTTTCCGATGCGGAGGACAGTCCGATAGCCCACAGCGGCCTGTTGACGGACAAGCTGGAACCCAAAAAATCGTTTCACACCTTGAAGAAATTGCACGATACTATTTTCAATCGGTGAACAAATCGTGGCTCGTGGCTCGTAAATCGAAGAGGTGGCGCAATACGATATACGCTAAACAATATGGTAACTGATAGTTTTGTCCAGCGAACGGAAGTCAGGCAAAACAGGATTCAATCCTTTGCATTTGTTATCAGCGTGTGCGTTGCTGTTTGCTTCTGCATAGGCCTTGCAGTTTCGAATATTCAAGGTTCCGGGCAATCATGCGAAATTAAGTTAGAAGGGGAAATAAATCCGAACGATGCACCTATAGTAAGTTTGGTGAGATTGCCGGGTATAGGTGTTGGACGAGCCGAGGCGATAGTGGCGTACCGAGAGGATTTCAGCATAGAAGGGCCAAATAAGGCCTTTCAAGATAGTGACGATTTACAAAAGATCAAAGGCATAGGGCCTAAGACGGCAGAAAATATAAGCGAGTGGCTGAAGTTTGAATAAGAATTAAGGTGGAAATGTTTAAACAATTCACAGCTCTATTTCTGACGGTTCTTTCTATAGCCTTGTTTGGCTGTTCACGGGGGTTAGCGGCCGAGCAGGAAATCGTTGACAGGGCAAAGTCAATTCACGAAGAGGCGCTAACACTTGACAGCCATGTTGACATTCCTGGTACTCGGTATGCAACAGAGGCGATTGATCCGGGGATAGACAATCCGAAGCTCAAATGCGACCTTGTCAAAATGAATAAAGGTGATGTGGACGGTGTGTTTTTAGCTGCGTATGTTAGACAGAGAAAACGTGACGCCGAAGGGTACAAAAACGCCTATGAATCTGCGATAGGTAAACTTAAGGCGATACGCCGTCTGACTGAAAAGATGTATCCCGAGCGCTGCGAGCTTGCCACGTCGCCGGAGGATGTTGAACGCATTGCGAAAACCGGCAGAAAAGCTATTATGATTGGCCTGGAGAACGGGTTTGCAATCGGCAAAGACCTGTCAAATGTTGGAAGGTTTTACAACCTCGGTGTCCGGTATATCACGTTGAGTCATAATGGCCATAATGACATTTGTGACTCCTGCAATCCGCGGAAAACACTTGGCGACAAGAAAACCGAACACAATGGGCTTAGCAAATTCGGCGAGAAAGTCGTTGGCCAAATGAACCGGCTGGGCGTTATGGTTGATGTGTCCCATATTTCCGTAAAGTCTTTTTATGATGTTATCAAGGTGTCGAAGGCCCCTGTTATCGCGTCACATTCAGGATGCCGAGCACTTGCCGACCACTCAAGGAACTTGTATGATGAGCAGTTGAAATCGCTTGCGAAAAACGGCGGCGTTATTCAGATTGTAGCGCTTGGCGGCTTTTTGAAACTCGTTTTGCCCCAACGCCGTAAAGCGGTAAGCGATTTGAAAAAGGAGCTGGACGACGGAAGAATTAAAAATGAGCAATTCCGGGAGAGAATGAAGGAAATTGATATAAAATACCCGCCGGCGAACTTAGTGGATTTTGTGGACCATATAGACCACGCAGTTAAGGTTGCCGGCATTGACCATGTTGGTATCGGCAGTGATTTCGATGGTGGTGGAGGTATTCCGGGCTTTAATGACCACTCTGAAGCACTGAACGTTACCATTGAACTGGTTAGACGGGGATACTCCGAAGAAGATATTTGTAAGATATGGGGGGGTAACCTGCTGCGTGTTTGGCGCGAAGTGGAAAAAGTAGCACGAGATTTGCAGAAAGGTACTAAACGTGGACGAGTGGGAAATAGACAAGCCGTTAGGGCAGTGCCGGGGCAGCGGTAAAAAAATTGAGTACGGCGAAGAGTACTTTGGCGCTCTGGTAGAAACCGAGGAAGGCCTAAAGCGCCAGGATTTTTGTGCCGATTTCTGGCAGGAGCAAAAGCCGGATGTTTTTTGTTACTGGAAAACCAGGCTGCCACACCCCGAGGAGAAACGGAAAATATTCGTTGACGATGAGATGCTGATGGCCTTTTTTGAGCGGTTGGCAGACGAGAGAGAGCAGGAAAAGATAAACTTTCGGTTTGTATTGGCGCTGGTTTTGATGCGGAAAAGGCGTCTTAAATACGATTCGTCCAAAACCGAAGACGGTAAGGAAATCTGGCGGTTGAGGATAGCCGGCGGCGATAAGGAATTTGTCGAATTGATAAATCCTCATCTCGATGAAGAGCAAATCGAACAACTATCGTCACAGGTTGGCCAGATACTTCATGTGGATTTGTAAATAGCTTATAGGATTTAGCGGATAGGTGGTAGTGGAAATACGAAATTCGAATCCTTCGACCATGCTCAAGACAGGTTTCGGAATACGAGACAAACTCAAATGTTCAAAATTCAAAATTCAAAATCGAGTAGCAGTCGGCGATTGATTCTTTATTTTACCTGGTCGATTTTATTAGTAATTGTTACCGGCTGCGTGCCTGAGAGGCGTGAACCGAAGCCTGTCTTAAGCATTCAGGAATCTGCGGCTGAGGCGCTGTCTGTTTTGAGGTCCCGCTCACAACATACGGGACCTCTGAAGGCCAATGGGCAGTGCCTTTGGCAGTATTATAGTAATGGAAAGAGGCGCAAAGAAAACTTTGCGGTGAAACTGTGGGTGAATCCGCCGGCTGAGGTTTACCTGCAGGGCGATGTCGGTTTTAATCCGAAAGGGATTGTTCTCGGCTCAAACGCGAGCGAGTTCTGGCTGTTAATCAAACCGGAACTCAGCCGTTATTCGTGGGGAAAATGGTCCGAGCAGGATTCTTCCAGCGGACTTATGGTTGTTCCTAAAACTTTGAATGAAGCTCTTGGGATTGTCGAAATCATCGATGAAAAGAGTTGGTCTTTGTCTAAAGAAGGCGGCTTTGATGTGCTTGTCAGGCGCAATGACAAGGGCGGAATTGCCAAGAAGATGTATATAAATCGGCGGGACTATTTAGTTCGAAAGATTGAGTACTTTGATGTGAATGGGAGCGTTTTGGCTTTAGCCGAACTGGATAAATACAAAGCGGTGACCGAAGACTTTTTTGTTCCGACCGTTATAAGGATTATGATGTATGGAAGGGATGGCGCCGAAGATTCGGACAGCATTACGCTTAACTTGAAGTCTGTAAAATCGACGGACTTTTCCGATAAACAACGAAGTGCTTTTTTTACTCTTCCCCCAACAAAAGGTTACAAGCATTTCTATAGAATCATTGACGGTCGTATGATTGAAGAGCCGCAGTAGATAAAAAGGGGCTGTTTATGCCCAGGCTAAGTCTAAAAGAGAGAATAAAACAGAGCTTTTTTTTATTAGACGGGGCGATGGGGACGCAATTGATTGCGCGCGGGACCGGGCCGGGGCATATCGAAGCCGTGGCTAAAAGGTTGAAGTAATGTCAGCAGATTATCTTCCGCTGCGATAGTAATAATAGCTGTACTGGGTACGAATAAATTGTGGCAATTATGCCAAAATCCTATTACCATATTGTATGGCAAAAATCGGCGAAACTGTTTTGGAGTAAAGGTAGCAAATGATATCTATTGATTCGTGGAAAAGCAGCACCGCGGATGTTGAACTTTTGCAGCGATGTAAAAGAGCTATCAGACAGGTTGTTCCGGATACGGATGTGATTTTGTACGGCTCTCGCGCCCGGGGCGATGCCGATAAATACTCGGATTATGATTTACTGATAATAGTAGACGGGCAGGTAAATATGGCCCTTGAGAAGAAAATACATGAAAATGTGTACCCTTTAGAGCTGGAGACATGCGAGGTACTGACATTGATTACTTACAGCAAACTACAGTGGGATTCACCTCTTTATAGGGCTATGCCGTTTCATAAGAACATCGACCGAGAGGGAGTGGTTTTATGACTGATGAAGAAAAAACTTTGATTGCTTACCGTATGGAGCGTGCGCACGAAGCTATTGATGAAGCTAAAATGTTGTTTGAGGCAGAACACATAAACCTGTACGTGAATCGTCTTTATTATGCCTGCTTCTATGCGGTCTCAGCCTTATTGTTGACCAAAAATTTTTCTACGAGTAAACACGGATATCTGCGTTCATTGATGCATCGCGAGTTCGTTAAGACAGGTCTGATTACGAAAGAATTAGGGGGACATTTCAATATACTCTTCGATAGCCGACTAAAAGGTGACTATGGGGACTTTACCCGGTTCGAGGCTGACGAAGTTGTCGACTGGCTGGAAGAGACACAAAAATTCATCTCCCATGTCGAAACTCTTCTGCGAGAATTGACTTAGTAGAGACGGCCAATTTTACCTGGGGTTTGCTGCGGAACCGGGCCGGGACATATCGAAGCAGTCGCAAAGAAGTTGAAATAGTTTTTTGTCTCGATTTGAGTTCGCTATTCAGGGAGGTTATTTATGAATAAGAAAAGTGGTGCAGCAGCAGCAAAACAAGTGGCTTTCATTATGATGGTTATAGCTTTTGCCTGGCCTCTGATTGTTGGCTTACCCAAGCCTCAGGGTGGTTTTGACGCGAGGCTTATTGCGGGATTATTTCTTGTGATACTCGGACTTGGCGGTGTGTTCATTTATCTTGAGCAAATAAAAAAAGAAATAATTGCTGCGCTAAAAGATCGGGGCGACAAGGATTAGCTTAGGAATTTTGCGATTTGTTCGATGGTTTTGGCGGTTGCGCCCTGGTTTTTTATGATGACTTCCCGGCCGTTTCGGGCGATTTTTTGGGCGAAATCGGGGTCAGTAAGGCATTTCTGCATTGTTTGAAGTAGTTCCTGTTCATCATTTACCATAACGGCACCTTCGTCTTTTAGAAGGGCATCCACGGTTTGTCTGAAGTTGAAGGCATGTGGGCCGAAGATGGTGGGTTTGCCGAGGGCAGCAGCTTCCATCATGTCTGAGCCGCCCATGGGAACAAGGGAGCGGCCGACAAAAATAATAGTTGCGAGCGAATAAAATTTTCGCAGGTCACCCATTGTGTCGCCAAGAATAACAGACTCGATTCTCGATTCTCGATGCTCGATGCTCGATTTTCCAGTAGCGAGGTTTTTTAGCTGGCTGTATCTAATAAGCTCGAAGCCGGCATCTTTGATGAGTTGTGCGACTTCGTCAAATCTTTCGGGTTTTCTTGGGACTATTATCAGCCGAAGGTCTTTGAATTGCTGCTGAGTAGTTAGATTTGTGAAGACATCGAGGAGGATTTTTTCCTCGCCCGGGCCGGTAGCGCCTGCCACCCATAATCTTTCATCTGTGATATTAAGCTGGGCTGCGAGGGTATCGGCGCCGTCGACTTTGTCTTCTGTTTGCGCAGTGTCATATTTTAGTGAGCCGGTAACGATTACTCTTTCATCAGGGCAGCCGAGTTCTCTGAAACGCTGAGCATACTGGTCTGTCTGGGTAAGAATGAGAGTTACTTTTCGGTATATTATTCCGGAAATCAACTTTAGTTTTTTGTATCGGGCGAAAGCTTTATCACTTATTCGGCCGTTGACAACAACGACGGGGATATCCAACTGCTGCGCTATTCGAACGAAATTAGGCCAGACTTCCTGTTCCATCAGCAGACATATTGACGGACGAATGTTGCGGAAGACACGGAAAATTATCCATGAGAAATCGAGGGGAAAGTAAAACACTTCGAAATTTTCGCCAAATATGTTGGTTGCGCGGGCAAAGCCGGTGTCGGTGGTTGTGCTGATAACGATTTCAAAATCAAGAAAAGTATTTTTAAGCTCTTCGATGATGGTTTTGGCCGCGTTGACTTCACCGACGCTTACGGCGTGGAGCCAAATGCATTTTTTTTCGGGAAACTTACGCGTGATTATGCCAAACCGCTGGGCCCAGCCGGTCCGGTAGCGTTTGTAGCGGATGGCCCGATATATAATAATCGGGCTGTATGCTGCCGCGGCCAGCAAATATACAAGGTCAATTAGAATTCTCATTGACAATCTCTGCAAAGTAATTGACTAATCATATTGATAAACTTCGGATATGTCAAATAAATGCCGGTTTGCGAACGAGGGGGGTGGTAAAATTTAATAAATTTTCAGGGATTTCTGTTGACTTATCGTTTACAGACGATTAATTTTAAGCTGTTTTAATAGAACTATGAGGAGAGTTTCCTTTCGAAACTCATACAACTTTGGCAAACAGATAGTCATGCGAGGTGGATGTTTTTAGTTGCATATTTGTACGTGGTTAGCCTTGCGCCATTTATGAAGCAGGGGAAAACAAACTTAAATAAGGAGGACAAAGTATGGAAAAAAGAATTCGAAAGAAAGTTAACACGAATAGGGGGGAAATTATTGTGGCACTGTCGTTCATACTGCTGATGATGTTGGGCTTGCCAGCCCGAGCAGAGGACCCCGATTACGGCAATGACTGCAGTTCAGCCGAACCGATCGACCCCAATGACACCATTGTTGAAGGAACTCTTAGTCCCTCCGGCGACGAGGACTGGTTTAGTTTTACGGCTGTTGCTGATGGGCTTTACGAGATTGCCTTCCTCAGTCAATCGGGTTCCAAGTACCTATGTGTGTATGGTCCTGACGGATGTCCTGCGCAGCTGCAGGTGATAGAAGAGTTTGCTGCCAGCACGGGGACAGTAACAAATGAGGTCTTTATTGAGCATGCGGGCACTTACTACATACGGGTCTACTATGGCAGCGGACTCTATCGCTTTAGTGTCAATGAGATTGGGACTTATCCCACAGACACCTACCCGAACACATGCATTGATCCCTGCGTGCTGACCGTCGATGGCCCATACGCGTACGATGGAATTACCGATTTGGGTATGGACGAAGATTGGTTTACCTTTGCTACCAGCGTTCTCCACAAATACCAGGTCAGTTTCTACAGGCCAATGAACACGGATGTGGTATATGACCTGTACCGGAGCAATTGTGGAGGCCAGCTCCGCGGCAGCCAGACGGGTAGTATAACATTTGTCTCGCTGGATGGTGCCAACTATGACCTCAGGGTGCGGTCCAGTTCCTTCAACAAAGAAGGATACTATGAGATATGGGTAGAGGATCTGGGAGAACAACCTCACGATTACAACAATACCTGCGATGGTGCTACGGCTATCGCTACGAACGGCGTGGAGGTCGAGGGCAGGCTGCAGTATACTGCCGATTTGTTCAGTGATGAGGACTGGTTCAGCTTTACCGCTTCTGCCGATGGGCTTTACGAGATGACCTTCCTCAGTCAATCGGGTACGAAGTACATGTATGTGTATGGCCCTGACGGATGTCCTGGCTCGCTACAGCAGATAGCAAATTTTAATGCCAACACAGGGACAGTAACGAGCGAGGTCTTTATTGAGAGTCCAGGCACTTACTATATAAAGGTTCCCAGTGGCTACAGCACCGGACTCTATCGGGTTAGTGTTAATGAGCTTGGGACTTATCCCACCGACACCTACCCGGACACGTGCGATGACCCTTGTGAACTCGTGGTCGATGACCCTTGCGGGCCAGTGTATGATGGGATTACCGACTACGGTATGGACGAAGATTGGTTTACCTTTGCTACCACCGTTCTGCACAAATACCAGGTTAATTTCTACAGGCCGATGAACACCGATGTGATATATGACCTGTACCGAAGCAATTGTGGAGTTCAGCTCCGTGGTTACCAGACGGGTAGTATGACATTTGTCTCGTGGGATGGGGCTAATTATGACCTCAGGGTGTGTTCCAGCTCCTTCAACAAAGAAGGATACTATGAGATATGGGTAGATGACCTGGGAGAAGTACCTGACGATTACGGCAACAGTTGTGAGGCCGCGACAGCTATCGCTACGAGCGGCCAGGATGTCGGCGGCGTCCTTCAGTATAGCGCCGATCTGTTTAGTGATGAGGACTGGTTTAGCTTTACTGCTCCTGTCACCGGGACATACAGGCTCTGTATATCATCGGGCGAGGCTCATATGTGCATGGGTGTGTATGGTCCTGACGGATGTCCTGGGCAACTGCAGGGGATAGGAGGCGTGTGTATTCGCTTGCTTGGCCTCACCGAATGCAAGGATATTTCTATCTCCAGTGTGGGCACTTACTACATAAAGGTCTCCGGGCCCAGCGGGGGCTACGGGGTCAGTGTTTTATCTCCCGTGCCGCAATGTGGGGACCCACTGCATCCGTACCCCGAAGGTGATATGAATCACGATTGCGTTGTCAACTTTAAAGACATAGCAACAATTGCGAATAACTGGTTAGTGGACAATCGCCCGCCCCCGTAGCGGCTGGCGAGTATAGAATTGGGTAGCCCGGTTTTGCTGCGGAAACGCAGATTATAAGTTGTCCGCTGTTTAGTTTATGAATTAAGGGGCTGTGAGCATGAGCTTGCAGCCCTTTGGTTATAAGATTCCGGGGCGCAATATCCCAGTTAATCACAGTGCTGGAGCCAGAATCTCGCCATGAATGCCAGGTCTCTCATGTTTACGGACTGGTCGTTGTCAATGTCGGCGTAGAGAGGTGGCGCGGTCTGCAGCCACTGGTCGGCAAGGATGGCGAGGTCGAGAGAATCCACAGGGTAGACGGCATCGAGATTAGCTGCATCACATGGAGTCAGTGGTTCGGTGATGGTGACTTTTATTGGGCCGGCACTATCGGAGCTGTAATTATTGGCAGAGAGGGCGTGGAATTTAGTGTACTGGCCAACAGGACCGACTGCGTGGACGTTAAGGGTGACTTGACAGTTCTGACCGGGGTCCATATCCGAATTAGGACAGGATTTGGGATGGTCGTCGGTTGTGTATAAAACGGCGGGGCCGACACTTATCGGAAGCTCGCCTGAGTAAGTTCCCGGCTCTGACACCATACCGCGAATCATCAGGTTGCCGCAATACTGACTATACAGACTGCCGTCACAGATTTCGGGAAAAAACATGCAGAAAAATTCATCTTCGCATATCTCTGGATTGAGTTCACAGAACCGGCAGTAATCATCCAACTTAAACCAATCTATCCCTAATCCGGAAGCCCAGCTATTGGGATAGGTGTGATGGGAGTTTCCGCTCATATCAAAACCAAGTTGATTCAGTTTGCCTTCTTCTATCTGGCGCACACCGATGTAGAAGTCGCCGCTGATGATAGTTATGTTGTGTTCGGAGAGATCGACATCGAACCAGGCTACATTTGGATCCGCACTGGAAGCCACTACGGGATCCACTATCATAGGGGTAATCAACATATCTCCCGGGGAGCCGTCCTCAATTCCAAACATATCTTGGCCGTTGTCATCCCAGACGTTCAGTTCGAAGGGATAGGTGGTTTTGTCCCAGATATAGAAGCGAGCAGTTTTTAGTTGTGCCGGATAGGTAGTGGGTGTGAGTTTGACGGCGAGATAACCTTCGGTAGTGCCGGCGTCTCCGTAGTCTTCGGCGGTGTAGTCATCGTATATCAATTCTTTTGGTTTATTCAGGCTAAGCCCAATGTTTACGTCGGGACACTCGGCATTGAGGCACTGGACAGAAGCCTGGACAGTGAAGCTGCTGCTCTTGGGCACGGTTATATCGGAGGTGGGGCTGATAAGAGAACAATCGAGATTACCCCAGGGGATGTTCCAGGTGATTGTTTCGACGTCAATGTTGTTGTCGGAATCGCCGGCTTTGACCTGGATTTGCCACTGGCCTGAGTCGGCGATGGTCAGATTGGTGTTATGTGTGAAATAGCCTGCACTGTATGTCACCTGGTTATCCACGAAGTTATGGTCGTCAGGGATATTACTCAGCTTCAGCCATACATCCGGTATTTCCTGTGGGTCGGTGGCATCGATTCTAATCTGTTGCAGGTTATCACCATATTGAGCCAGTCGGCAGTCCTGCCAGGTGGAATTTATGAGGCAGTCGACGCTGTTTATGACCGGCAGATTGGGGTCGTCAACATCGATAACCATTGCATCGGAAACACCGGTCAGGCCTACGTTGTTGCTTGCCTTGACGCGCAGGGTGAACGGACCGTTTGCATTTGGAAGGATGTTCCACCGGGCGAGACCGCTGCTGATGTCAGATTTCAGGTAGACGTTCAGGGATGGCGGATTCGGATTTCCGTTGGCATCAATAGTGAAGAGGGTGTTCTCCCTTTGCTCGGTGATGAGGAATGCTATCTCCGGGACAGCGCTTTCTACGGCGTCTTCGAGACCCGCTTTAACATTGATTTGCTTTAGACCGGCAGAGTTGCAGGCAAAAGTCTTTATGGGATTGGTTAGACTGGAATAAGGAGCATCTTGGGCGTGGTAAATAGTATAGGCGCCGGTGCAGGGATCATAGGTGCTGTCTACGAGGCTGATTTCCGCCACTGCATCTACGTTCGGGTCGGTGACGTAGAGATTGAGTGTTGCCGAGTCAATTTGTGCATTACCGGCAAAACCTGAGATGTCGAATTTGACGTAATATCTGTTTATGTTGTCGTTGTCAGGGTCGACTTCGTATTCAACAATGACCTCGATATCGTTAAAGGTCAGCCAGTCTTGCATAAACTCATCCTCCTCGACATCGTGAGAGACGAGCTTTATGTAATTAGTGCTTCCAGGATTGATGTCGGCCAGGACGGCCGGATCATTAGAGTCAAACCAGCAGTCCGGCGAAGGTGTCAGGCCGCCGCCACCATCGGGAGGAGTGCATTCACCAACAAGATGCAGATTATCTCCGGCAGCATTAGATGTATACACATACCAGCCTGCGAAAGGTGGATATATCTGATGGAGCACGATATAATTCTCCATCCTGACCTTTATTGTCTTGACTATGCCCGGCGGAATTTCGAATTCGTAGTGTTCCTGGGCGTCTTGCCCGATGGCACCGAGGCCGTCTTGTGGTTCGAGGTCGCCGGTGTTGTACTCAGATGCGAATGGGGCGCCAATCGCGGCGGAGGCTGGATTATCATATTTAACGTAAGCATTGTCGTTGACGTCTTTGACAACAAGGGTGTCATAGGTGAGCGAACGCGGTCCGTTATTAGGGTCATCAACTGGCTCGCCCGGGGGTGGTTGTTCGCCGGAGAATTCTTGCGAAATTGTGAGTATCGGCGGATTCTCGCTATTGTTGGCGTCAATGGTGAACAACTGATTGTTGTTGCGCTCTTTAATTTGGAAGGCGATGACATTCTGGTTTGCGAACAGGGCTTCACCAATACCTGCCTTGACGTTTAAGCTTATGGTTCCGGTGTTTTCACAGCTAAAGCTTTTTATTGGATTGGTCAGGCTGGAATAGCAGGGGTCGTTGGCTTCGTGCAGGGCCTGGGCTGAGTCGGTCGGTAAAAGGGTGTTGTCGACGGCGTAGAGGTCAGCGATGCAGTTCTCGGCACCTTGTGTAATGTTGATTTTCAGATGGGCGGCAGTCAGCTCGTCCGAGAGGTCGATGTCGTTCAAGTCGAACTTGACATAATATTCGTAGACCTCGTCATTGTCTGGGTCAATCTCATATTCTATGGTGACCTCGATGTCATTGAAAGTGAGCCAGTCCTGGGTGTACGGGTCCTCCTCGTTGACGTTATGAGAGATGAGCTTGATGTAATTGCTGCCGCTTGGATTGAAGTCATCCAGGACGTCAGGGTCCTCGGAAATGAACCAGCAGTCGGGCGGCGGAGGTAAACCGCCACCTCCGTCGCTGGGAATGCAATCGTCACCGATACGATTGAGGCTGTCCCCGTTCGCATTGGATGTGTACAGATACCAGCCTGCATCGGGGGGGTCCAAATGGATAACCATCCAGTGCTCCAATCGTACTTTGATGCGACCGACGACGCCCTGCGGGATTTCGAACTCATAGATTTCCATGGCGTCTTCACCGATGGCGCCGATGCCGTCTCTGGGTTCGAGGTCACCTGTGTTATATTGGGCCGGCAATGTTGAGCCGACCATAGAGTTGTTTGGATTGACGGATTTTGTATAGGTTTGTTCCGAGATATCGAGCATAGTCTGCACGTCGAAGATAACGGGCACATCGGTCTCGACTGTGTAGCCGCTCAGGATGCCAAGTTCGTTCGGATTGTCATCTATTGTGGACATGATTGTCGTGGAGTTAATATCGACAAAGTCATTGCAGTCAGGGCCCTGGCAGAGCTGTGCATAGACCAGTACCTCGCCACAGCCGTCGCCTCCGAAACAGTCGACCTCGGTGGCCAGCGTGAACTCCCGGCCAACCATAAATGTGTCTGTTGCATTTGGTTCGGTGATGTTAACTTTCAGCTCGGCTGGTGCGGACGGTATATTGTCGATGGCCTTTTCGATGTTGATTCTGCCCCAGCCGTAGATGTTGTCCCGGCCCGGGCTTCCGAGGTCATCAGCGTTTTCTTCGAGTACGGTTTTGACCTGGTCTGGAGTTAAATACGAATTTGCCTCCAGCAGCAAAGCCGCGGCCCCGGCGGCATGGGGGGCGGCCATGGATGTTCCCACAGCCCGGATATAACGTGTTCCGTCGACGACGAAAAAGTTATCGTAGCAATCTTCCCCGATAAGGTACAAACAATAGAATGGATTGTTTGCCACGAAGGTGCTGAATGTGGAAACGATTTCGGGAAAACTGGTTCCTCCGAGGGCATCTCCACCCGGTGCGACAATGTCGAGTTCGGAGCCGCCGTCGGAGTAGGAGGCAATGTTGTCGAGCTTATCAACGGCACCGACTGCAATGGCCTTTGAAGCACATGCGGGGGCTACCATAGCAGTGGGATCGCCGTCATTACCTGCTGCACAGACGACGACTACGCCGCAGGGGTCAACGGCATTGTTTACGGCCTGGGCCATGTCAACGAAGTCACAAGTTCCGCTATAGAGACCTTCACCGAGGCTCAGATTGATGACATCAGCACCTTGTTCGACACACCAGTTGATGCCGAGAATAACATCGGAGGAATAACCGGAACCGCTGTAGTCGAGCACTTTTGCGGCCATCAGGGCTACGTCGTGACTGACGCCGCGGTATTGCAGTCCCTCTGAGGCGATGATGCCTGCAACGTGGGTGCCATGACCGTTGTCATCCATTGCATCTTCGGTATAGGTTGTGAAATCAAATTGAGCGATTACCTTATTCTGCAGGTCGGGATGGGTATAATCAATACCGGTGTCGACAACACAGACCTTAACGCCCTGGCCGGTGATAGCATTGTCCCAGGCATAATCCGCATATATCTGGTATGCAGAATCTTCCAGCAGGGCGTAGACCCGGCGGTCTTCCTTGAAACTCTTGAAACGCGGCAGCTCCTCGAGTCTTTCAGCTTTTTCCGGGGGTATTTCTATGACGATTTTGTTTTTCAACCTGCCGTAGTTATGAATGATACGCCCGCCGATGCGTTTGGCCGCCTGGTGGTATTGTGCGCGGCGTGACTGGAGAGCGGCCTTGGAAAGTTTTTTCGCAGCCGTTGGCTCTTCGTCAATCTCGACGATGAATCGCTTAGTGCCGGACGAAATTGCACTATCCTGGCGAGCGATGCGAGCAGAGGCCGGTAAATTATTTTCGAGGGCTTCAGGATAGACTGGCCGTTCCCCGGATAACAGGCGCAATATTACCTGCTCGTTTGGCCGGCCGATATGCAGGACCTGGCCCTGCTCGTCAATGAATATGCAGGTAGGAACACGCTTAACACCGTAACGGGAGCTGATGATACCGGTTTCGTCAACGAGTATATCGTATGTGGGAGCCTTATCTGCGAAGAAATCGGCGACCTGGCCGGGGCTTTCGCGGACGGCAATAAAGAATATTTTCAACTCATCATCAAGGAGCTGGGATAGATTTTCCAGGATTGGCAGAGCGGCATCGCAGTGCGGACATGAGGTAGCGCCAAATAGAAGAAGAGTGTTTTGGCCTCGCAAGGCACTTAGCTGTACCTTTCGGCCGTCAAGATTCCTGAGGGAGAAGTCGGGAGCAAGCTCGGAGAGTGTGACGGCGAGGACCGGCTCGGCGCAAAGCAATATTAGTACGAAAAGTCGAAAATATCCACAAATTCTAAGCATTTTGTTACCACCCTCTCTATGCGAATCTCTAAGGGCCATATGTATTGTACCATATATGGGCCGAATTTTTACGTGCAAAATTCCAATAAAACCGTAAAGACCAGCTAATACAGGCGGTTATGTCCTTGACTTGTTGGCTGTTTTGGCGTAGTAAATAGGTAAAATATTGTCTGTTTTCGTCCCCGTAGCTCAATTGGATAGAGCGTTGGCCTCCGGAGCCAGAGGTTGAAGGTTCGAATCCTTCCGGGGATAGTGGCGTAAACACCTTGATTTGCAAACACTTACCTGCGTTGTTAGATTTGTTATAATCATCTTTTTCAATTTACGTCAAATTTTTACGTCAGCCGGACTCATAATTTCATCAATTGCAGCGGCTGCTTTAGCTTTTACGTCGTCGGTCAACATCGAATAATATTTCATGGTGGTTGCAATATCGCTGTGACCTGCCAGCTTACGAATGGCCTCGGGATTCTGGAGTCTATTAGCCCAGTTCGTTATGCAGTTCTTTCTTAAGACCTGAATTGACAGGCTTTTCGTTGTCATAATCCCAGCCTTCTCCGCGTGGTGCTTAAAGAATTTTAGCGTGTTGTTTTGAAAGTCGCGGCTTTTCCAGGCCCGTTTCTGTTTTTTGTATCGCTTCCACTTGGCCAGCAGCGTTTTGTATTGCTGTTCATTAAGAACAACGTAGGACGTGTTGTCTGTAACCTCGTTGTACGTCTTAAGGTCGATTAGGATATCAGCGACGAATTTCGGCAGGGGGATTGTGCGTTCTTCATAGTCTTTGATGTTAAATGGCGGCATAGTGGCGGTGGCAGGCTGATTGTAAATCCTAACTTCTCCGTCTTTCCCTGCTGCGAAATCAATATTATCCCACTTGAGCGATACAATTTCGCCTTCTCTCAGAGCGCATCCGTAGGCTAGTGGTCTGTCTCTAGTCAATTGATGGATATAGTCTTTTCAGTTTTATTCTGGCGTCTTTTGTCGTAAAACGCCAATCTACTTTGTTAGGTTGCCTG
>SDBU01004345.1_pt1 | contig 17419 bp, 13 predicted proteins | sample 2277071 | NCBI WGS metagenome assembly SDBU01 (sample SAMN10397929, study PRJNA504765) | marine sediment metagenome | isolation source: marine sediment core GS08_GC12, 126 cmbsf | place: Arctic Ocean: Gakkel Ridge, Loki's castle | collected 2008 | reverse complement strand
CCCCTCCGCAAATTACGAAAATGTAGTGCCATGCCCGATTTTTGCTCGTGTAATCTGTTGAAAATAAAGAAAATGCATTTTACAAGTGTTAAAAATGGGAATTAGAGTACGTCCTGATAATCTGGATCAGACGATTAACCAAATCGAAGCGGCATGGCGAAATGTCAATCCGGAGCATGTGTTTGAATATTCGTTTCTTGACCAGGATTATGATAACGCGTACAAAGCTGAAAAACAATTTGGAGAGATCTTTGGACTTTTTGCCGGATTAGCCATCTTTGTCGCCTGTCTAGGTCTATATGGCATTGCCGCGTACACCGCCGAGCAGAGAACGAAAGAGATAGGCATAAGAAAAGTTCTCGGCGCTTCAAACTCAACTATAGTGAAACTTCTGAACCAGGAGTTCATAAAGCTCGTTATAGTGGCGAACCTGGCAGCATGGCCAATCGCGTATTATCTTATCGGTATCTGGCTGGGAGATTTTGCCTATAAGTCATATCCAGGTATTGAGGTTTATGTCGGAGCCGCACTTGTCTCGGTTTTCGTTGCAGGTATCACCGTCGCGCGCCAGTCAATAAAAGCCGCAAATATCCAGCCCGTCAATGCACTGAAATATGAATAGAGTGTTTTCTCGATATTAGGTAGGTATATTCCTGTCGACTGAACTATCCCTCCAATGTTAACTTCTCTTGACATTTTTTTGTGTTTGTTTCAATAAAATTCAGATCACTCATGATATTTCTTTAGCGATGGTTTGTTTGCCTCTCCCTCTGGAAAAAGTGGCCAAAAAGTGGTAAATTTGTCACATACCTGTCACACGGGGAGAGGTCTATTTTTCTTTAGCTTTACCATCTGGTCAAAGATGATTCTGTGGTCGGTTTAGAATTTTCTAATCACTAAAAACCGAATTGGACAGAAATTGTTCTTAGAAAGGAGGAATCTCAATAAAATCTTAACAAACTTTTAACAAAATCTTAACAAACTTTTAACAACTTTTTTTTGTTAAATAATTATATTATAGATAATGAATAAATATTTTTTATCTATGGATAAAGGAGGGTACTTCATGAAGAATCGATATCTTAATCTTTTCATCATTTCAATTTTTCTCCTAAACAGTTTTTCCTGCGTGCCATCTTATAAATCTCGGCTCACTCGTACACTTAGCGATCCCACACAAAAACAACCGGTTGACAGCCAATCTCCCTTTTTAAAAGCGCACATGATAGACGGGCAGGTTTACGTCCTTCAGGACTGGACTGTAGATGAAGAAAATCGAACAGTTACAGGAAAGGGCACTTGTTATGATCCCAACCGGACAAAGACAGCGTCCGGAAATTTCACGTTGCCCGTCAGTGACGTTGCCCTTTTTGAGACGAATGTGATTCAGAAATCACCTGTTATAGCACCTATGGCAATTATCACAGGTGCATCCCTAGCTCTCACTGGACTTTGTATAATCAATCCAAAAGCCTGTTTCGGTTCCTGCCCTACTTTTTATGCCTGGGACGGTGAAAAAATGACACTGCAGGCAGAAGGATTCTCTAGCAGCGTCAGCCCTGCGCTCGAAAAAAGGGACTTGGATGCACTCTACAGAACAAAACCCAGAAGCCAAAACTTTCAACTCCGCGTCACCAATGAAGCCCTGGAAACTCATGTGATCCGCTCTGCCAATCTAAAGGCCATCCAGCGCTCAGAAAATGGTCGTATATTCGCCTCTCCTTCGGGTGATTATTGGCAGGCGCACAAAATTATTGCGCCAAAGACGTGTACAGCCCCAGAAGGCGACAGGCTGGCAGATATTAAATCATTCGATGGTATCGAACGTTTCAGCGCAGCCCATCCAAAAAATCTGGCAGCAAAGGAAACAATAGATCTTGAATTCGAATCCTTTTCCGGTCAAAAATTAGGGCTCGTCGTCGGCTTTCGCCAAACACTGCTCACAACATATCTCTTTTATCAGGGATTAGCATACATGGGGAGCCAAAGCGGTTACTGGCTAGCAAAGCTGGAACGAGGAGGCGCTCAAGCAAAAAAATATTTAGGTAATTTGAATCAGGTGCTGGGAAGCATGGAAATACAAATCAAGGGAACTAACGGCCGCTGGGTTCTTGCTGGAAAAATCAATGAAATCGGTCCAATCTCGACCGATGTTCAAATTGTTCCTCTCCCTAAAACAGAAGCAAATCCTTTAAAACTAAGAATACGAATGACACAAGGGCTGTGGAGAATAGACTATCTGGCATTAGCTGAGCTGGGCCGGAAGATAGAACCTATCCAAATCGAACCTCATTTTGTTCTAAAAGAAGGAATCCACGATGAGCCAACACTTAAAAAACTCTTAGATCCAGCAGAATTCATTTTCACCCTTCCAGGCGATGAACTCATTCTAGGATACAATCTTCCCTCTGATTTCACAAATTACGAACTTTTTATCGAGAGCCAGGGCTACTATTTGGAATGGATGAGACCCAGCTGGTTGAAGGAGGAAAATCCTCGCATGGCTCTTAAAATGTTTACCCGACCAAAAAAAATCCTAAAAATCTTGGCTCAAGAGTTTAAGAAGATCGAACCTCAAATGGAGGATACATTTTGGAGGAGTAAATATGTTCGCAAATAGAATTAATCAAACAGTCATTTTCTCTGTGATGGTTCTTTTGATGGCAGGATGCATATCCTTACCAGGCCCAAAAAATTGGGTGCCAAGCATTGAAGAAGTTCAACAGGATGTATATGGGGCCTGGACCATTTTGGAACTTACTTCCGAATCCAACAATAAGCCGATGGAAGGGGAATTGATAGCTGTCCAACAGGGAACTCTGTATCTTCTTTTGGAAAATACTCTCCTTGAAATTCCCATCAATCAAATCAACAAGGCCGTTCTTACTTCGTACGATGACAGAGGGATCATTTCAATGTGGGCTACTCTTGGATTTTTTTCAACTCTTTCTCATGGAGCATTTCTTATCTTCTCTGCTCCCATTTGGCTGATAAGTGGAATAGTTAATTCCAATGCAGCAACAACCAGCGGCATCCATAAATTTGAAAATAACAATTTGAGTAACATGAAAAAATACGCACGATTTCCTCAAGGTATCCCTGAAGGGCTCGATATCCATTCGCTTAAACCCAAATCTCTGCAGCTCGAGAAAAAATTTCCATGACAAAGAATGAGGAAGGCTGTTCAACTCCGAATGTCCAAACCTCTGGAAAAAAGGGCAAAAAAGTGGTAAATTTGTCACCTATTTGAGACATGGGGAGAGGTCTATATCAAATAGAGCGACTGTCTCCGGAACCAAAGAAGCGTGTTTTCTAACCTCCTGAAAACAAAGTAATAGCCAGTCTTATCAGAAACTTACAAATTATCTGTAGGTATATGGAAGTATACGTAGGTATACGGAAGTATATCTGTAATGGTCACAATTTTGTCACAATTCCGTTTGACTTATAAAATATATAAAATTAGTATGACGAGTAGAATTTATATATTTATTCTGATTTTACTATAGCCAAGAGGGCGAATGACAAACGTATGTCCGAAGTGTCACACAAATAATCCTGATTCTCAGAAATTCTGCGGTGAATGTGCAACTCCGTTTCCTGGGATTCAAGACGCAATCCACACCAAAACCCTTGAAACTCCCACAGAAGAACTGATACGAGGGAGTGTATTTGCGAACAGATATGAGATTATCGAGGAACTCGGAAAAGGTGGCATGGGCAAAGTCTATAGAGTTGAAGATACAAAGGTCAAAGAGGAAGTGGCCCTAAAACTCATAAAAGCTGAGATAGCCTCGGATAAAAAAACTATTGAAAGATTCAACAACGAACTGAGGTTAGCCCGTAAGATTAGACACAAGAATATCTGCCAGATGTTTGACCTCGGGGAGGAGAAAGGAACACATTTTATAACCATGGAGTTTGTCCCTGGTCAGGACTTAATGGGATTGATAAGACAATCTGGACAGTTAGCTGTGGGTACCACGATTAACATCACTAAGCAAATCTGCGATGGATTAACAGAAGCCCACAAATTGGGAGTAGTTCACAGAGACTTAAAACCCAGCAACATCATGATCGACAAAGAGGGAAATGTACGGATCATGGATTTTGGGATCGCCCGGTCACTTGAGACAAAGGGGATAACAGGTGCAGGCGTGATGATTGGAACACCTGAATATATGTCACCTGAACAGGCGGAAACAAAGGAGGTAGACCGGCGTTCAGATATCTATTCGTTAGGGGTCATTCTTTATGAGATGGTAACAGGTAGCGTGCCTTTTAAAGGAGAAACTCCTTTAGGTATTGCTATGAAACACAAGAGCGAGATGCCCAAAGATCCAAGAGAGATTAATGCACAAATTCCAGAAGATCTTAGCCGAATGATACTACGATGTATGGAAAAGGATAAAGAGCAAAGGTATCAGAGTACAAATGAGGTGAAGTCTGAATTAGAGAATATTGAGAAAGGCATCCCCACAAAAGAGCGGATTATTCCCGAAAGAAAGCCATCAACCTCAAAAGAGATAACTGTAACCTTTGGATTGAGGAAACTCTTGGTGCCTACTTTGGTTTTTATAGGGATTATAATCATCGGAATAGTTATCTGGCAGTTACTTCCCGAAGAGAAGACTTTAGTTGCTCCAGAGAAAAAAATGCTAGTAGTGCTGCCCTTTGAGAATTTGGGTGACCCTGATGACGAGTTTTTCGCTGACGGTATGACTGAGGAGATTAGGGTCAAACTCACAACCATTGGTCAATTGGGTATTATCGGCCGCACTAGCTCAATTCTATACAAGAACAATAATAAGACCATTAAGGAAATAGGCAAAGAATTGGGAGTTGATTATGTCCTAGAAGGCACAATCCGCTGGCAGAAACCATTGGGAGGTTCAAGTCGGATCCGCGTTACTCCCCAGCTCCTTAAGGTTTCGGATGGGACGAATCTATGGGCTAATGTTTATGAGAAGGAGATGAACGACATCTTCCTTGTTCAATCGGACATCGCAGAGCGAGTGGCTGCGGCATTAGACATAGCTTTGCTCGATTCTGAACGTCAATCTTTAATAACCGAGCCCACCGCCAATATGGAAGCATATCAATATTACCTTCTGGGCAACAATTATTTCCATGGAAGTTATGACAAGCAAGACATACTGACATCGATAGAGATGTTCGAAAAGGCAGTTGAACTAGATAATACTTTCGCAATCGCATACGCTCAGCTCTCTGTTTCTTTGAGCAACCTTTATTGGTTTTACTATGACCGTACAGAAGAAACTCTGGCCAAAGCTAAGGAAACCGCAGACCTAGCTTTGTCTTTGAATCCTGACCTGTCTGAAGCGCATTGGGCTCTTGGGATGTATTATTATCACTGCCTGTTAGATTATGAGCATGCTTTAGAGCATCTTGGCATTGCACAGAAAAACCAGCCTAATAACAGCCTTTTTATAACAAGTATTGGTATGGTTCAAAGGCGTCAAGGGAAATTCATGGAGTGCTTAGCTAATTTGAAAAAAGCCTTTGGACTTGACCCAAAGTCCTATGAGAATGCTTTAAACTCCGCAGACACCTACTCTTTGGTGCGCCTATATCCGGATGCGGAACGTAGCTTTGATCTAGCTATATCCATATCTCCTGAAATATCAAGGCCTTATGTTTATAAAGCTTGGTTATACCTCTGCTGGATGGGAAATACGGAAAATGCACGGGAGGTAATGGAGAATGTACCCAAAGAGATTACACATACAGGGTTTTTTTTTCCTGCTTGGACATTGATTGATGTGATCGATGGGAACTATCAAAAAGCCTTAGGACGACTTTCTTCAGAATCATCAGAATTCTTTGAAACGCAGTTTTACTTCATTCCAAAGGCTCAACTATATGCACAAATCAATGGATTGATGAACCAAACTCAATTGGAGAAAGCCTATTACGACTCCGCTCGAAAGATTTTGAAAGCTAAGATTTTGGAACGGCCAGAGGATTCGCGGCTACACAGTGCGCTCGGAATTGCCTATGCTGGTCTAGGTCAAAAAAAAGCTGCGATTCTTAGTGCAAAAAAGGCTGTAGATCTACTTCCTGTATCTAAGGAAGCCTATAGAGGAACCTTTCGGGTCAAGGACTTAGCCCATGTGTATGTCATGGTAGGCGAATACGATGCAGCCGTCGAGCAGCTAAAGTTTCTGCTATCAATCCCATCTTGGATGACCCAAAAATTACTTAGAATAGATCCTATTTGGGATGCGCTCCTTAGTCATCCGAGTTTTAAAAAAATCGCAGAAGGAAAAGAATAGCTCGGCATAGCCATAGAGCATTACGAGAAATTCCTCTCCTTCTGGCAAGACGCCAATCCCAGCCTCCCTGAAGTCGAGGATGCCAAAAAGAGGCTGGCCGGGTTGCTCTCTAATTGAAGGTGTCCCTCACCTCTATGGCAAATTTCTGCTCTACTTTAACAGCACGATATTCTTGATCTATTTCAACAAGTTTTGTAGTATCTACTAAGAAGGAGACAATTATGAAAAAAACAACAAATTATTCAAAAAGAAACTATTTGTTTATTGTCGTGCTTGTGACTGTGATGATGATGACCCTTCCGGCTTTGGCTCAGAGAGGGGATGACACCGATCGTTTAAGCAAGAACGGAAAAGCGGTCGGCGTTGTTGGCGGCGTTGAGATTGTCTTAGAGTATGGTCGTCCCAATGTGAAAGACCGAGTAATCTGGGGAGATCTCGTACCCTATGACAAAGTCTGGAGAACAGGGGCGAACGAGGCAAACAACATTTCTTTCAGCGCGGATGTTAAAATTGAGGGGAAGGCACTCGCGAAGGGAACATATGCCCTTTTCACCATTCCGGGTGCGGAAAAATGGATCATTATTTTCAACAAAGTCACCAAACAAAACGGTGCTTCTGATTATGATGAGAGTGAGGATGTACTGCGGGTTGAAGTTGTGCCTACATCGGGCTCACATGTCGAGGAGATGACTTTTAATTTTGAAGGCTCCAGTCTTGTTTTGACTTGGGAGAAGTTGAAAGTCTCGTTTGATATTGCCGCTGTCTCATAGAAAATTTGGGGGCATCCTAAATATCCCCATGTATTTGTAATAAAGTTTGCTGCTTCTTTATCCCAGCCAGTCTCTTTAAATGCGATTGAACCGCTAATATTTATTGTGATTCTTTATAACCTCCTTTTCCCGAAATCATAATATGAAACTCTCTTCATGGCATTCTTTTATAATATAGACTGATTTAAATCGGAAAAGGTTCAAGTAATAACACTTCTGTAAAGAAGCACCTTATTTTTTGCTGTTACCGGAGAAGATCGCTGAGCTTAGGCAGCCAGAGATAGTAAAAGCCGCTTTTTAATGACGGTAAAAGGTCCTGTAGATTTTTTCCTTCCATTTGAGGGATCACTTTCGAACCTGAGGCGTAAATGTTTGTTTTTGATTTGGGATAATATGTATAAGAAATCACCTGCGCTTCTCTGAGTTGAGTAAGATCTAATATCTTATCTAAAGCGGTGTCAAAATATCCAATTTTGTCTATAAGGTTCAATTCCAAAGCCTGTCTGGCGGTGAACACGCGTCCATCTGCAATTTTTTTCAGTTCTTCCATGGAGAGATGGTCTTGTCTTGCTCTGTGTGCAACTTCCAGGAATTTTTGATAGAAATCATCGATAATACTTTGAAAGATCTCTTCCTCATCCTCTGTCATTTCCCTGAATGAGCTGCCGGCGTCTTTCATAGCTCCGGACTTGATCACATGGATTTTGACTCCGAGTTTAGCAAAGAGCTTATCGACGTTGGGGAAGATCGAGATGACACCGATACTTCCCGTTATTGACGTTGGATGGGCGATAATAAAATCACAGGCAGAGGCAATATAGTATCCACCCGATGCCGCCACACTCATCATTAAAGCTAAAACCGGAACACCTGTTTTTTCCTTGAATTTTACTATTTCATTGTAAAGGATATCGCTGGCTGTCACTTCGCCGCCGGGTGTGTCCAGCCTGAGAATCACTCCTTTGACTGTTCTATCCTCTGAGGCTTTCTGAAGTCTGTAGAAAATCTGAGACAGTATGTCTCCCTCTCTCTCGAAGATCCCGGGATTGAGGGTGGTTGCAATTATCCCCGAGATGTCCAGAAGAAGGATTTTATTCTCACTCTCACTCGAAACCAGGACAACCTCTTTAATTTCCGACGTGCCCAGCAAATCAATCTGGATTTGTGGTGAACAGGCACAGAGGAAGATCGTCAAAAAGGCAGCCAACAAAAAGTATCTTTTCATCATTTAGCTCCCATTGGAATTTAATCGTCATTCAAATTATAGCACAGGATTGAATTTTGGGTGCTGCCTCTGGGAAGTATAAGGTTCCCGGTTCATCGGCAGATTGACATATTCCCTTACCGTCGACTGATCTTTTTTTATCTTATTTTTCAAAAGACGAAAAATCATACTCCAGTGCCAGCCGATTGTTTCGTTTCAGCCAAATTCGGACCGCACATGATATTTCATAAGCGATGGTTTGCGACCAAAAGTGACAAATCCTCTCCCTTAATTTATAATGTCTCTTCCGTGGGCGGTTAGCTCAGTTGGGAGAGCGCGGCGTTCGCAAAAAGAAAAGATGAAAATCCGTAACGCCTTTAATCCCAGTGAGTTATCAGTAATATCAGTGACTTACATTTAGTTTTCCTTTCAGTCCCTTTACCATATTTTCAGCATATTTCAATCGAATTTGTCACCTATTTGTTACCGGGATGGAGTCTATCTTAAAAGAAATACTCGTCCACAAAAACCGCCTTGACCAATCTCGCCGACGCCCTCTACTATGAATAGGAATCTCCAGTCAAATAAACAGCTCTTTTCATCAATCTAATGTTGATTGACAAGCTCAGTATTGATCATGTATAACTCACTGGAATGCGTGCCAAAAACCGAATGAAACTGGGGGATTAGATGTCACTACAAGCAATTTTTGCGAAGAAAAAGAAGGTTATTTTATTCATCCTCTGTACAGTTTGGCTGTCGTTCTCCCTTGCTTTCTTTCTAATGATCACGGAAGGCGGTGATGTAAACATGGAACTGGAAATAGGGACTCTTATTGCGCTCCAGGGCAGATCAGCACTGCTCTTCACACGAAGTGTTATAGGTTTTGGAGTCCTTATGATTGTACTATTCATCTTGAAGCGCCGAATCGGTTTTATTCTTGCTATTATCTGGAGCATATGGTGGGGAGTTAACCTATCAACTGCTTTATTCAATCCATCAAGTTTCTCTGACCGAATCACAATTTTCCTGACTGTTTTTCTCTTTGCGGCATCCGCATGGCTTGCTGTAACTCGTTTAAAAGCTATGCGCTGAGCGGTTGTCCCTCAACTTTAATTCAGCCTTAGCTGTAAATATATGCCTTTACAATTTACTAAAGACCAATTCATCCGAGCCGTCGGTATTATTTTTGTACTTATCCTCTTCAATGTTGGCTATTGGGGATTGAGAGTATGGGGACACGGGCTCTATGTTGTATATTTGTCACTCGCTGCTCTTGTCATTTGGCGCTATCGTGCGCGCGTAGTCTGGGTACGGATCGTGATTTTACTCATGTTGCAATTTTGCTTCGATAAACTCCCCCAATGGCTGCCACTGTCATATGGAGGAGGTGATGGAGGGTATACGACATTGCTGTTCCTCTATTGGCCTCTCAACTTGCGTTCAGTTTTCGCAGCTGCCGATCATGGCTGGGAGAAAACGGCCGTCGTCTATACTCTCTGGGCACTTCTTGGCACCCTCGTTGTTCTCCCGGTTATCACTTATTTTCGTGGAAAACGTTTTTATTGCACGATGTTGTGTCGTTGGGCACTGATTACCGAGACTCTTGGTGAGCCCTTCCGGTCCCGGGCGCCCAAAGGGCCTTTGGCTCAGCGTCTTCAATTTGTGAGCACCGGGATTTTTTTCCTAGTTGTAGTTTTGACTATTCTTCGGGTGCTGGGACTCGATGCAGAGACCGGATCACGTTCTCTCACTCAGTGGTATCAGTTGGTGTTTATCAACTACCTAACCTTCCAAGCCGGTATCGGTGTGATTCCGATCTTAGGAGCCCGAGCCAAGTGCCGATATAACTGTCCAATGGGAGTTTACCTTGGCTTTTTTCAGAAACTCGGACACTTCCGGCTTAAGTCAGATCCTTCACTTTGCACTAGCTGTTCACAATGTGATAATGTCTGTGATATGGGAATTCCAGTGATGAATTTTGCCATCAAAGGCAAATATTTAAATTCTGCACAATGTAATGGGTGCGGACTTTGTATTGCTATCTGTCCTACACAGGCATTGAGTTTTTCCTATTTATTTGATAGCTAATGAGTCTACGCAAAACAAAACTCACAATCGACAAAACTATGGTCAGGATTGTGGATCTCCTTGACAGAATTCGTCAGCGATGGTTCTTCAATAAGCAGGAGTGGCCGGTGGTCTCTGGTCAATATTACTTAGGCCAAAAGGAGAGCACAGCAGCAGTCTGTACATTAAGCAGCCTTGATCTCATGAAAAAGATAGGACCTCGTAAGGAGATTGCCATCCTCGGAAAGACGTTCACGGAAAATCTCGGGATTGAGAAAATGATCCGAAATATAACCTCAAATCCATCAATTCGTTTTCTGATTTTGTGCGGCCAAGAATCTCCCCACAAGGTCGGGCAGTCGATCCTTTCTCTGAAGAAGCATGGCGTTGATATCAATGGACATATTATTGAATCTCGCGGAAAACTCCCTCGGCTTAAGAATGTAACTCGAGCAGAAATCCATCAATTTAGGCGACAGATCGAGATTGTCGATCTTATTGGAGAGGAAAATATAGACACTATTCTGACTAATGTCAAAGCAGCCCACGAAAGAAATCCAGGAGTATTTACAGGTTCATTAATCTCCAATAGAACACATGGTTCAAAAACTGTCGAGAACATAACTTGCTGGTATCGAGAGAGCCTTGACTATCAGGATGATCCTGCAGGATTTTTCGTAATTCAAATCGATGATCAAACGCATGAAATTCTAGTTGAGCATTACTCATCTGATTTTGAGCTTTTACGGATGCTTCACGGAAAGAATGCGCTTGAAATCTATTCGACTATTATCCGAAATGGTTGGGTAACTCTTGTTCAACACGCCGCTTACCTAGGACGTGAATTAGGGAAAGCAGAATTGGCTTTGAAACGAGGTTGGCTGTACGAACAAAATAAGGAGCTTATTGAAAATTGAATCGATCAGACGATAATAAATCTAAAACCGACTATCCTTCGGTGAGCTATGTAAGCCGCCTTTCAAAAAAAGTCTGGGAATTGGCCTCCTCATTACTGTCGTTCAAAACTGGGGTATCAGGCATCAACGCTCTTTTTAAGCTGATTCGACCTGGCCGAGTAGTGATGATTTCATCACTTACGTGGGTGAGTGCATCAGTGTCAGATGTACCTTCACCAAAGCTTTGGATCATCACCTTCGGAGGAATGTTTTTGGCGATGGCGGGCTTTTCTCTGGATATCTACACGGATCGCGAAACCGATAAAAAAGCTTCTCTACCTTGGCCGATTAATCCAATATCTGCGGGCATGATGACAGCAAAAGCGGCAATAAGATGGATTGCCTTTTTCCTGGTTGCTGGCCTGTCTCTTTGTGGGGCAGTACACTTATTAACTCTAATACCAGCCGCACTTTTGCTCCTGACGTTTTGGGGTCTTTCAATAGGAATTTTTGACGGTCCTCTAGGGCGATCAGTCACTCTTGGTTTGCTGCAGGCGCTCTACGTCCTACTGGCCGCTGCTGCCACGGGAACGATCTCTAGATTGATGATTTGGATAGCCCTTGTATTTTTCTTCTCAATGGTCGGTGCTCGCGCCGTAGCTGATATCCGCGATCTACCCAGTGACTTAAAGACCAAAACACGCTCATTGGCCAAGGTCTATGGAGTACGTGTGACGAGTTGGATACTACCGTGCGCCATAACTATCGCATTGTTGGTTAGCTTGCGTGTTTACTTGCTCGGTGCCTTCGATTCTGATTACCTATTTCTTACATTGCTGAGTTTTGGACCTGGAGTTATTCTGGCTTGGAGTTTTCCCTTCCGGCCTACATCCAACTACGCATTTATTCTCATAAGTCTTTATTGGAGCGTTGGAATACTCTATATGCTAGCGCTTTTTTTTGGAAGTCGGTGAAATAAGGAGTTAATGTTATGAAACAAAACCGTAGAACATTTTTAAATTATTTGTTCGGATTCTGTCTTGGTGGCCTTCTCGGACGTCCTGCGATTCCCCGAACCATCAAATTTCAGACAACCTCGGATGCTAACTTGAAGAACAAACTTCTTGGCTCCTGGAAACTTCAAAGTTATATCTACACATCGAATAAGAATACCTATACTTCACCAGATGAGATTGAGGCCTCAGCAAGTTTTAAAGATGCCAACTATGAAGTAAATTTCTCGACGCATATCTCCCGTGCCGGAATAAAAAGTACACGGAACGCTTCAGAATCAGGGACGTTCTCATTGAGCGAGAATCGAATTCGACTATTTGCCGAAGAAGCTAGTGAAGATAAAGAAAAGGGGGAGGAGTTTCTCGCCGAAGTTCAAATCAAAGGCGACACGATGACCCTTGCTTCTAATAACGGCTCAAATCGTGAAGTCTGGAAAAGACACATAGAATCAGAAGATTCATCAAATTAATATATTGTGTCACCCGAATCAGAGTGCTTTCTTTATTAACTGTTGTTACTGAACCGAAGACAGTTTCGTTTCAACCAAATTCGGACCACACATGATATTTCTTAAGCGATGGTTTATATATTTTCCCTCTGGAAAGACGTAGATCCCGGCCTCCCTGAAGTTGACGATGCGAGGAAAGGCTGGCTGGGTAGAGGTGAGAATAGCGCCTATATAATACAGTTTTCCTGCTGCCGTATAGCGCCCCCTACCTTTACCCTTCCCTCACCTTTGTTTCCCGCTAAATAGCACTCATAGATGCCTTTTTCAGCCAAGAATCGCTTGTCTGGAGCTACTCGCTGGCCTTGTTCTCCTCCCTGGTTGATTTTATGGTTTGACACTCCCCGTATAAATAAATATCCTATTGTCACATAGGCAAGGAGGGACGATGACAGTAGAGTGTCCTAAGTGTCAGACTGATAATCCTGATGAGTCCAATTTCTGCATGAAGTGTGCAACTCCGCTTCCACACGAAGTGGATATCACCGAACCTTTCACGAAGACATTAGAAACACCCACAGAAGAATTGACTAGGGGAACTATCCAAAGAGAAATTACCAAGAGAAAGCCTCTCACTTCCAAAGGGATCACCGTGTCATTCAGTTTAAAAAAGGTCTTTATTCCAGCTTTGGGAATTGCAGCCGTATTGATCGTAGTGCTGTTTCTATGGCTTCCCTGGTCACAAAAGGAAGTTGTTCCTATCCCATCGGAAAAGCCTTCTCTTGCCATCCTGTATTTCAAGAATAACACAGGGGATGTAGGATTAGAGCATTGGAGAAGTGCTCTTTGTCAATGGCTGATTACAGACCTCTCGCAATCGAAATATATCAATGTATTAACTGAAGATAGACTTTATAGTATTCTCAGAAGATTGAATCTTTTAGATGCAAAGAGTTATGCTTCAGAAGATTTGGAAAAAGTCGCTGCAGAAGGGAGGGTGAATTACATATTTCAAGCGAGCTTTTCAAAAGCTGGGAGTACCTTTCGAATAGATTATTCTCTTCAGAAGTCAGACACTTTAAGCTCCATAAGTTCGGATTTTGTAAACGGTGTAGGTGAGGAGAGTTTTCCTTCCTTGGTGGATGAACTAACCAGAAAGATTAAGACAAATCTTAGACTTTCTGCAATGGAAATAGCGAATGATGTTGATATAGAAATAGGAAAGATAACTACTGCGTCTTTTGAAGCTTATAAGTTTTACGTTGAAGGATGGAAATATAATAACCTTGGAGAGTATCACCTGAGTATCCAGTTCTTAGAAAAAGCTATTGCCATTGATCCTGAGTTTGCTATGGCGTACAGAATAATGGCAGCATGTTATTTAGATCTGGGTAATCGCCCTAAATGGAAAGAATCGATCCAAAAAGCACTGGAATTAAGTGATCGAGTCTCAGATAGAGAGCGGTATCTAATCCAGGGACATTTCTATAGTAAGTCCGCAGCAACGTTTGATAAGGCTATAGATGCCTTTGATAAATTATTGCTGCTTTATCCAGATGATTTTATTGGAAATAAAAACCTAGCGAACTTATTTATGAGTCTTGAGCAATGGGATAAGACCATAGAACGATATAACATCACAATCGATAATGAAATTGAATCTATTTGGCCATATGCTAATATATCACAGGCTTACATGGCTAAGGGATTAAATGAAAAAGCAAAGGAAGTTCTTGAGTACTATATAGATAATTTTTCAGATAATCATGTAATCCGTGATCGCTTAGCCATGAATTATTACAATCAAGGGAAATTAGACCTTGCTCTTGCTGAAATAAATGAGGCGAGTTCTCTCAATCCAGTTTCTTTTAGCATTATTAAGCATAAAGGTGATATTTTCCACTATAAGGGAGATTTTATTAAGGCAGAAGTAGAATATCAGAAGTTGCTGGAATCAGATGAAATATCTGATCAACTCAGTTATAGAGCTGTATTGGGAGCTTTATATTTGTTGCAGGGAAGATTTATTGAATCAAAAGAAATAATGAAACAAGGATTCGAACTGGCAGAATGGGGATGGTTTCATTTGTATTTGGCATATCTTCATCTAAAATCTGGAAGTCCTGAGTATGCTTTAGAAGAGTGCTTAAAAGAACTGGCAAGTGCGACCGAAATTGAGATATCAGAAGAGGAAAGGCTTGATTTGTATTTTAAGGGCCTTATACATCTTGAGATGGAGTCAATAAGTGAGGCGCAAAAAACAGCGGATGAACTTGAGGAAACAACAAAAAAAGTCATGAACAAAAAATTGATAAAAATGCACTATCTTCTGGAAGGAATGATAGAGCTTAAAAGGGGGAATTATCCAAGAGCTGTTGAGTTCTCCGAAAAAGCCGTTTCTTTGTTGTCCTCTCAATATTCAATTGATGGCGATATGCATGCGTTGTATTTCGAACCTTTAGCTTTATCCTATTACATGGCTGGTGATCTTGAGAAGTCTCAAAAAGAATACGAAAAAATAACTTCTCTCACATCAGGAAGACTTTATTGGGGTGACATATACGCTAAAAGCTTCTACATGCTTGGAAAAATCCATGAACGGCAAGGGAACACAACCAAAGCAATCGATAACTACGAAAAATTCCTCAATCTCTGGAAAGACGCCGATCCCGGCCTCCCTGAAGTTGACGATGCGAAGAAGAGGCTGGCTGGGTTGAAGTAGAACTCTTAAATGTCCAACCTCTGGAAAAAAGGGCAAAAAAGTGGTAAATTTGTCACCTATTTGTCACACGGAGGAAGACGACATTCTTGCAAGTCTTCGTAACTAGAGTGTTTTCAACTAGATGGGCGGTTAGCTCAGCTCCATCCCTTTACCATATTTTCAGCATATTTCAATCGAATTTGTCACTCATGTGTCACACGGGGAGTGGTCTATCATCTTTATTGTGGACCAATCTAGCCATAGAAAATGTCCCAATCGCTCCTTGAAGTTTCTACTCGCTTAGAAATTTGAACGCCTCATACTTCCCCAAGTTGAATCTTGCCAAGAAGACAACCTCTGCAGCAATATGAAAAATAGAAAATAAGATATCGACTACTGTCGTCGTATTGACCCTACTCTCTGATATGCAAAATAAGGTCAAAGCATTCAGGTTATTAATCTCATGGTTATTCCTGTGATAACTTCATTCCCGGATTTCAGTGGGTGGAAATTGTACAGTTCCTATGCAACAGAAAAAACGAATTTATTATGTTTCAACGTAACTTCACTCCGGCAAGTAGCCACTTTCGTTCGGAATGGGTGGCCAGAATCATCGAAATACGCAAAGATTGCATCAACCTCTGGGGGAATACGATACGCCTATGGAGGTCTGCATTCTTGACCAATTAGCTGTGGCATGTTGAAATGAAAATCCACTTCAAAAAAGATTCAAATTTGGTCTTGACATTTAGCCCATTTCCATTTTATGTTATTAAGGCTACTCCATGATGTTTGTCAATAATTTGTAAAAATCTGGAGAAAAGGGAATAGGAGAAAGGGGAATATGAAAAAATTAAATTTATTTCTATTGTTATTGATCACATTTCTTTCAATTGTAAGTCTTTCTTGTGGTGGAGGAGGGAAAGCAAACATATTGCCAGGGAAAGAGCCGATTATGTTTGCAAAGGTCGATCCAGCATTTTCAAGCACACAGATTGAATCTATTGCCATCTTACCATTAAGCAATGGAGTGGAATTTGAAGAAGCAGCTTGGGTAATATACGAAAACTTAATTGGTAGCTTTAGAGCCAAATACCCAGATTTTAAAATGACTCCACCAGATGAAATGATGATGCTAATTAGTTCAAATAATCTTTCAGATGATTTCAATATTTTCCTTGGGGATTACAATAATACAGGTGTAGCTAATCCTGATTTTCTGATTAAAGTAAGAGAGGTATTAGAGATTGACGCTGTTTTATTTGGGAAAATTATTGCGTATGGGACATATATGGAAGAAAAAAAATCTTTTCTTAGCCTTGCTGGGTTGGGAAAGATATTTAAATCAACAAATAGATTAGGAATTCGATTAACTACATTTAGGGGTATAGATGGAAGATGGATATGGGAAGGCCAACATATTGTTTCTGGATCTTCAAAAAAAATGGGATTGTCTGATTTGGCAGGTGCTCTTTGTGAGGTAATTGTAAATTATTTTGGGCGAAGAAGCTATTAATTTAAGACTGTCCAACCTTTGTAACGAACAGTGTGCCAGTTGGCAATCGCATTCCAGGCGAGGCGCTTGATCCGTGAAATTGGCGAAATCCCGACTCCTTCAACCTTCATTTGAACCACCTCATCAAAATCCGAACAAGATTTGTGGAGTCTGTAGTATGGCGTTCCCTTTGTTGAAGAGAAGGTCTTTTTACAGGTCTTGCAGAGATAGCGCCGCCGTCTTCCTTGTCTCGTTTTATACATCGAATGGCGGATAATATTACCTTCACCAAGCTTGCCATAATCCTGACATTTCTTATTCTGGCAGCAGAGATCTCTTACAGGCTTATACTTTATCGGACATATTCCTAGCCACAAAATTGGTAAGTTCTCAATAAATAGAGGTAAATTCCAATAATGGATTCACAAAATTGGTAAGTTCTCAATAAGTTGAGGTAAGGCATCTATTCCCTGGTTCAAGATTAGCTATAATAGCCCTCATCTTTTTTTTCATAAATCTTAAATTTCC
>SDBU01004344.1_pt1 | contig 17424 bp, 11 predicted proteins | sample 2277071 | NCBI WGS metagenome assembly SDBU01 (sample SAMN10397929, study PRJNA504765) | marine sediment metagenome | isolation source: marine sediment core GS08_GC12, 126 cmbsf | place: Arctic Ocean: Gakkel Ridge, Loki's castle | collected 2008 | reverse complement strand
TCAGCCTCTTCCACGGCTTCCTCGGGTTCAGCCTCTTCCACGGCTTCTTCGGGTTCAGCCTCTTCCACGGCTTCCTCAGACTCAGCCTCTTCCACGGCTTCTTCGGGTTCAGCCTCTTCCACGGCTTCCTCAGACTCTTCCACGGCTTCCTCAGACTCTTCCACGGCTTCCTCGGGCTCAGCCTCTTCCACGGCTTCCTCGGGCTCAGCCTCTTCCACGGCTTCTTCGGGTTCAGCCTCTTCCACGGCTTCCTCAGACTCAGCCTCTTCCACGGCTTCCTCGGGCTCAGCCTCTTCCACGGCTTCCTCGGAATCGGCCTCTGCAACGGCTTCTTCGGAATCAACCTCAGCAGTCGGCTCACCCTCTGTCTCCTCCGCCGCGTCGTCTGACTCAACCTCAAGGGTTTCCGTCGGTGGAAGATCCATGGTATCAGATTCTAGTGCTGCGTCGAAATCTTCGATTTCTTCAGGGGATTCTGCCTGACTCGCTTCTTCAGAATCGCTATCCTGCATTGCTGTTTGCCAGTCGATTTCAGCGAATTCTGGAGAAGAAACTTTCTTTAAACTTAATCCGAGTCGCTTTCGATCCAAATCAATCTTGATCAGCCGCAGTGTGAGAATTTGCCCTTCTTGGACTACCTCTTGTGGATGCTCAATTCTTTGATCAGAGAGCTCCGAGATATGAATTAAGCCTTCGATCTCAAACTCCTCCGCTCCCGCCAAAGATGCAAATGCTCCAAACTTCGTGAGTTTGGTAATCGTCCCCTCAACAAGCTGCCCCTCTTGGAAACCCTCCATGACTTCGTTCCAAGGGTTTGGTTCCAGTTCCCGTATCGAGAGGCTGATCCGTTTTCGATCTGGATCAACGCCAAGGATTTTAACTTTCACTTCCTGGCCGACTTGCACGAGCTCTTTCGGATGCGCTACGCGCTTCCAAGATAATTCCGAGATATGGACCAATCCGTCGGCACCGCCGATATCCACAAACACGCCGAAATCCGCCAGGCTAATAACCGTACCTATGCGCTCCTCGCCCGGCTCCAGTTCCATGATAAGTTTTTCTTTTAATGCATCGCGCGATTCTCTCGACGCCGCTCTCTCCGAGAGGATCAAGCGATTCCGGCGTCGATCAACTTCAATCACCTTCGCCACAATCGGCTCACCGACCATCTCGCCCCACCGCTGATCAGGCGTTTCCCCATCTGAACGTCGTCGTCGCGAGATGCTTACTTGAGATGCAGGGATGAAGCCTCGTAGGTGTCCAAATTTAACAATAAGACCGCCCTTGTTGTACCCCGATATTGTCCCCTCATAGACCTCGCGCGTTTCTAGAAGATTTTCAACCTCTTTCCAATCCTGTTCTTCTTTCGCGCGCGAGAGAGACAGCAACATCGAACCGTCGCGGCCGGAGGATCGGACGATATAAACATCCACTTCTTCCCCAACGGCCATTTTCGCTCTCTGCTCATCTGAAAGTTGATCGAGTTCTCGGCTGGGGATGACGCCCTCTGACTTGGCGCCAATGTCTACCAAGATGTCCGTATCGGTGATACGCGCGATCGTACCCGTCTTAATTTCGCCGCGTTTTGGTGTCTTTAGCTCATATGCCTCTGCTTGAAGCAGGGCTTCCATCGGGTGTTCCGCCCGGTCTTCAACCTCCTTCTCCGGAAGGGTTTCTTCCCCGAAGGTCTCCTCTTTATGCTCCATATAAATCATATCTCCCTATTAATGGATTGAAGCGCATTATAAAAGCACTCTCCCCTATTGTAAACCTTCAACTTATCTTAGTTCAACTTATCTTGGATATTTGGATAGGGTATAATCCGCGCGCAGGTGGAAAAAATGGCAGTTGTCTATCCTTTTACCGCGATTGTTGGACAGGAGCGCATGCGGCGCGCCCTGATTCTGAACGCCGTCAACCCTCGCATCGGAGGCGTATTAATCCGCGGCGAGCGGGGCACGGCAAAATCCACCGCCGCACGTGCGTTGGCCGTACTTCTCCCAGAAGTGGAGGTCGTCGCAGATTGCCGATTCGCTTGCGATCCGCACCAAACGACAAGCCTGTGTACAGAATGCCGCGAGCGCGTAGCTCGCGGCGAGAAACTCCCGGTGGCAATACATAAAACGTCCTTTGTTGACCTTCCCGTGTCGGCCACTGAGGATCGTGTTGTCGGAACACTCGACATCGAACGAGCGATCAAGGAAGGTGAGCGCCATTTCGAACCCGGTGTCCTCGCCGCAGCCAATCGGGGTCTCCTATATATCGACGAAGTAAATCTACTTGACGACCATGTCGTCGATCTCCTCTTAGACTCCGCCGCATTAGGCATGAATTTCGTGGAGCGTGAAGGGATCTCGTTTACCCACCCCGCCCGCTACATCCTTGTCGGAACGATGAACCCAGAAGAGGGTGACCTGCGCCCGCAGCTGCTTGACCGATTTGCACTCTCCGTGGAGATACGCGGTTTGCCCGACCCACGCGATCGGGTTTCCATCATGGAACGCAATCTAGAGTTCGAGTCGGACCCAGAGGCTTTTCGCGATCAATGGTTAGACCAAGAAGATAAGCTGTCCAACGAGATAGCGGCCGCGCGCAAAATACTCAACGATGTAACCTACACCAAGCGTGATTTACTATCGATCGCCGCTCTCACGTCTTCCTTTCAAGTGGACGGTCACCGGGCAGACCTTGTGATTCTCAAAGCCGCACGTGCTCATGCTGCTTTCGAGGGGCGAACACGAATCAACGAGCACGACATCGCAATCGCCGCAGAATTAGCCCTCCCACACCGCCTGCGACGCGGACCTTTTCAGCAAGCAGATGTCAATATCGAAAACATCGAGAACTTGATCGAGCAGATTCAGTCTGACTTCAATAGCGGCGGCGAGAGCTCAGATCTATCAAATGGCACCGAAGAACCTGCCGATAAAAAAAAAGGCCTCCAACAAGCCTAGCCGATGACGATGCTGAAACCTCGATAGAGCAAGGATCCTCGGAGCCGGTTCGCCAATCCACGCCCGAAACCATTCATGCTCGCTGGTGGGAAGGCGGCGATAAAGTTAAGGTTGGTCGATCTTTCGTGCCGCGCAAACTCGAAGGGCACATCGATCGCCTGGCTCGTCGTCAGAGCGGACGGCGGACCCGCACTCGAACTGAACAAAAACGCGGACGATACATCCAGGCAAGACCGGTAAAAGAAAAGACGACTGACATCGCATTTGATGCGACCATCCGCGCCGCTGCTCCATACCAGCGCGTGCGCAGCGAACAACGCAAACACGTCTCCTTCGCCATTCTCCCCTCGGATCTGCAGCGCAAGGTTCGTGTCAGCCGCGCACCAAACCTTATCCTCTTCGTCGTGGATGCATCCTGGTCGATGGCTGTCGCTGAAAGGATGTCGGCAACTAAAGGCGCCATCCTTTCTCTAATCACGGATGCCTATCAGCGAAGGGACCGGGTAGGGCTGATCGTCTTCCAAAAAGATCGCGCCTCGACGGTGATGCCGCCGACGAATTCCGTCCACCTTGCTCACCGCGCCCTGGCAGATATCCCTGTCGGCGGCAAAACCCCACTGTCAGCCGGCTTGAATCTAGCAAGCGAAGTTTTTCGCAAGGAGACAAACACCCGACCCGAAGTACTCCCTTTAATGGTCCTCCTTACAGACGGCGCAGGAAATGTCTCGATGGGTGATCTGCCGCCTCAGGAGGAGGCGCATCGAGTGGCTGAACGCCTCCGCGACCAAGGAGTACGCTCGGTCGTGATCAATATGGAGCATGCCGCCTTTGACCAGGGTCTGGCTCAGGGTCTGGCGGATCATCTGGGCGGACCCTGCTATACGCTGCATGAGCTAAAAGCCGACCATCTCTACCACGCTGTCAAACAAGAGCTCGATGAAGTCTCCGGCAAAGCCCGACCTCGCACTTCCTGACGGTATAGTTCCAAATATTCAAGAAAAAAATCGGGGATCTGGATTCCAATATGTGCAAGGGGTGGGAGGAGTTCCCGGCCCATCCCCCCTCCGAACCGGACGTGCACATCCCACGGGCACCGCTAACTGTTCCGTAGAGACGTCCCTTTGAAACGTCGACCCGGGTCAATCGTTGTCAGGGGGGAGAAGAACAGAAAAACGAACGCATTACCTCTTCAATGGTCTATCTATTCATTCATACGGACAATGCTCAAGGCGCAGGCTGCGCCTGCGACCGGAAGCAGCGCTTCCTGACTCCACAAATTGCAGAAACGATTAGATAGACATTGGATTGATCAACAGTAGTTTATTGAGATCGCAGCTGGAGTATGACGTGTAACAAATGGGTTCCAACAAAACCAAGATTCCACAACGGAGGTATGCAAGGCACTGTCACTTTTCCTCAGTAAGTGGAGGGGAACCTTTTTTGGGGTTCTTGTTCCCAATCCGCTTTCAAGGGAGGCTTGCCAACTTCCTTTTCAGGCGGCCGATTCGATGCTGAAGGTCTTTGCTGATTTCTTTATACCGCCAATCATTCTCCCAATTAGACAAACAAACTAAACCGATCTCCGCCCAGGTTTTCGCCATATCCAAGTCCCCTACATGCCACTCATAATACATGGCCAATTCGACGCAAGGGCGCGGATCGTCCGACTCCAACGTATGCCACAGTTCCCATCCATCAACCGCTTGATCGCGCCGGCCCAGACGCTTTAAATATGCCGTGTGATGACGCAGAGCTTCAAGTCGCACGATGGGATCGCCGCTTTCAATCGCCGCTCGATAAGCCAATTCCGCTGGCCCGCTCCTCCCGGCACCCTGGTGCCATCGTGCCACCCCTAACGCCTCCGACGCTGATAAATTTGAGAAAGCATCTGTTCCATGACGACCTAGGACCTCTACAGTCAGGCTCACCAAGCTGAGGATATCCATCGCGTTATGGTAGATGACGCGCTCCATATCCGTTGAGTCGCCCGTACGCAGATAATCCAGATAGAGGCCGGGGATCAGCTCACCGGGGACATCCTCTTCACTTCGGTGTACTCCAAGAACTTGGCGTTCAATCGTGTTTAATCTGCAATCAGGCAGCGCTCTGCGCCATAATCGTCTTGCAGGGTAAAGCAAGTCTAAATGCGGCCACTCCGTAAGCGGAAAACGCTTGCGCAAACCAAGGGTGAAACGCATTTCCAGAATGGGTACATCGAAAGTCCGACCGTTGAAAGTGACGAAACCTGCGCTGGATTCGAGATCGGCCTCAATGGCATGCAGCATTGCCTGCTCTTCGCCAAGATCGCGCAGAAAATACTGCCGCAACCGGAGCTCACCCTCGACGAACTTCCCGACCCCAACAAGGAAGGCAACCGTCCCTGCCCCTCCTGCCAAGCCGGTGGTTTCGGTGTCGAGAAAGACAAGCCCATCCAAGCTGAGCCCCGCAAGAGAGGGGTCTGCAGCGATCTCTGCGGCCGCGTTTGACTCAAAAGGCGTCAACAAGCTTAATGGGCTTGAACCGTGCTCGTGAGTTCCTAGATATTGAGTTTCTATGATATATGCGGCGCCATGCGGTGTTTCCTGTGGCTCCCCAGGGTGCCCTCCTGAAACCTCGCGCCTGGCCTTCTCAAGTGGAGGCGTTCGGGTTGCCTTCTTTCGCCGGATGCGCTGCAAACGCTGCTGGAGTCTTTTTCCTTCATCCATACAATGAAATTAGATCTCTCATTTGGTGACATCTTGGGGAAGCGCAGTGACTTTCCTGCTGTCGTTCTGGGTTTCCGACCGAAAATAACTCCACATCTAACGGTTCCTGTAAGTTGTGATTTTAACAGACATCAACCCGGGGAAGAAAGTCACGCGGCGCCAATGATCTTCTTCAATGGCTCGTTAATTAATGCCCAAGTATTATAACGCTCGGAGACGAGAGACGGGGCAAACCTATGCTCATCGCTGTCTCCTCCTTTGGCGAAAGCCTCCGCCGGGCTTCCCCTCACCACGCCGGCGGAGGTGCCATTTAAAGAAAGAGCGTGTGATCCGTGGATCACACGTTGATTATTTTCACGCCTTCCAGCACTTATTTACTCGATACGGGCAATACAACGGTGAAGGTCGCCCCCTTGCCTAACTCCGATTCTACCCAGATCCGCCCGTCGTGCTGCTCAACGATAGATTTTACGATCGAGAGGCCCAACCCCGTTCCACGCGCTTCCTCCGGCACATTGCTCGCCCGGAAGAATTTATCAAACAGGTAAGGCTGATCCGCCGCCGGGATCCCCGGACCAGTATCAGAAATACATAGGATGATCTGATCATCCTCTACGTGGGCATCCAGGACAACCCGGCCGCCGGGTGGCGTGTACTTCAGCGCGTTCTCTAACAGGTTCGCTATTACCTGTCGAAGACGTATGGGGTCGCCATGGACTAACGGCAGCTTCTCCTGCAGGTCAACCTGAAGGGTTATTTTCTTAGCCTTGGCAGTGCTTGCCAGACCCTGCAAGGCATAGCGAGCCAAAACAGAAATTGGGGTGTCTTCTTTCCTTGTGTCCAACCCCGCCTCTATCCGCCCAAGATCTAGCAGGTCTGCCACGAGGCGAGAGATTTGCTCAACGCTCAATCTCACCCGGTACACAAATTCCCGCTGTTGATCCGTGAGAGGTCCCGCTTGATCGACAAGCTCGATATAACCGAGGATTGCTGTGAGCGGCGACCGAAGGTCATGCGAGACCGTTGTCACAAACTCGGATTTAATTCGGTCTAGTTTTTTTAGATGCGTGATGTCATACATCAATACAGACTGGCCAACACCCGGAATTGGGCTGCGGTGCAAGTTAAACACTCGCCCGTCAGGTAGGGTAATCTCCTCGCGACGCGGAGAGGGGCCGGGCGAGCGGAGCAGTTCTAAGAGAAGGGGTTCATCAAATGTTTCAACTACAGAGCGCCCAATGAAATCCCCACTGACGTTAAATGCCTCTCTCGCGGCGTAATTAATGAGCAATAGTCGATTCTCATTATCGACGACGATAACGCCGTTTTCGGTTTGCGTTAGGATCGTTTCAAGTTTGGACCGTTCCGCTTCAGTCCGATTGTAAAGCTGCGCGTTCTCAATCGCGATAGCGGCGTAGTCCGCCATTGCCATCATTACCGTAACATCATCCTGACAGAGGGCTCGACCCGCCTTACGGTTGTCCACCCCTAGGACGCCAATTGTCTTCCCGCGCACTTGCAAGGGGACATATATTAAAGAGTGGACTAGATACGCCGTTTTGATCTTTTGAGGAGAGCGTTCATCGAGCAATATAGGCTCCCCCATCGCCATCACCTGCCCGGCGAGCGAATCGCGTACATGCAACCTGAAGGTGCTAGCGAAATCTTCATCGAAGTTCTGAGAAGCTCGCATGTAGAGTTCGCCGGATTCGTCATCTAACAAAAGCAGACTCCCCTCCTCCGCTCCCGTGAGTTTCACCGCGGCTTCCACCACTGTCGTGAGGACCGTATCAATATCCAACAGGGCGGTAACCGTTCGCCCGACGAGGGCGAGCGTCTCTAATTCATACAGACGCCGCTCAAGCAACTTGGCGTCTCCATGGGTTTTTTCTCCAACCCGTTGCAGATCCTGAAGACGCCTGCCCCGTTTAACGGCTCGCCCTACGGCCGAAAGCAAGTGCTCTGCCTCAAAAGGCTTTGTTAGAAAATCCACAGCACCAGCACGCATGGAATCCAGCACAAGCTGGCTGGTCGCATCACTCGTCATCATAATAACTGGAATTTCCGGGAAGTCGTGTTGCAGTTTTTTTATGAGCTCAAGACCGGTGAGCTTGGGCATCCGATAGTCCGTCAGCACCACGTCCGGCCGCAATTCACCAACCAGAGCGAGGGCGGATAAACCATCTTCAACAGAATGTACGGAATAGCCAGCTGGTTTAAGGATGGCATCCTCAATGGATCGCCGGATATCCCCGTTATCTTCAGCAATAAGAATTAATTCCCCGCTCATCCCTTGTTTACTCTCTCTTTGTTTTAGAATTGCAGGGGGTGATAGAAGGTGTGGTTATTAACATCACAGAGGCCTGATTGATTGTCCGGAGATCTTACGGAGTGGATCCTCCGGACCTCTCTTCTACGATGTTTGAAATTCCATCCAAGACGGATTCGATATCATGCATAACCGTGCCGAGCTCTTTTGATAATCTTGCGGCCTGGCGTTTGCTCATCAAGCTGGCAATTTCAGCTTGTGCCGCCCGCAAACTGCGGTGAACGTCCCTCAACCACTTCGCGTCAACCTGGTCCCGTTCTGTCGAGCGTTGAATTTCTCTCTCAAGGCGCTGCGCGCGATCTTCTAAAGCCTCGAATAGCCTAGCGTTTACGAGAGAAATCGAGGCGTAGTCAGCGACCGCCTCCAACATCACCAGCTGTCTTTCTGTGAACGGCCTTGGGGCTTTACGCCCCACGCTGATCACTCCAACAGGTTGATCCTTAACACGAACAGGGGCGATGAGGGCTGCGCCTACGAACTGCGCTAACTTGAACTTCGCCAGTCCTTCTCCATGAATTGACAACGCTTCACCGGAAAGCATGACGAGCGAACTGATGCCATCATCCCAAGGTTGATGTACTTTCTTTGCAGCTCCACTGGGAAGATTCATCTCCGCCCGCAATACAAGCTGATCGGATCCTTCTTTCTTGAGTAAAACCCATCCCAAGTCCGCCTCGGTGACATACAGACTCCCTTCGATCAGTTTGGCAAAAAGCCGCCCCTGATGCGTTGTTGAAGTAACCGTTTTGCCGAGCCCGAAGAGAGTCGTCAACTCCCGAACTCTTCGTTCGAGTTGGCGATTGCTCTCTGCCAACTGCTCAGCCAGTTGTCGATGCTCACTCCGCAGCCGGATTTCCTTGATCACCCGTTCTAGAGCAGCGACAAACTCCGCCTCACGAAGCGGCTTCACCAGATAATCGCGTGCCCCCAGGCGGAATGCCTGGATCGCGTCCGCCTCCATCCCTTTGGGCGCAGTGACAATCATCGGCACATCCGCCCCCTGGGAACGTAACGCGACGAGCAGATCCTTCCCACTCAATCCAGGCAACGTGAGGCTGGCGATGATCAGGTCCGGACCAAACTGCAGCGACTTCTGAATAGCCGTGCTGCCGTCCCCTGCTGTTTCGACCTGATAGCCAAGCGGCCTTAATATCTGCCGTTCCAGCAGATCGAGAGTATCCGGGTCCTCGTCGACAACCAGGATCTTGCCAAGCTTTGACGTTGTCACCATGAAAGTATGATAGCATGGAAATCTATAGGCGCGCATAACCCCAAGGAATAGGATCTACCCTTCCCAAAAGAATAATTAGAATCACCTTAGAAACCCTGGGGGTTCTTGACTCGCTTTCCTGCGCCCGTTTAGAATCAACATATACAGGATAGGCAGGTATGGAATACAAGGACTACTACGAAGTATTAGGGGTCGATCGTTCTGCGAGTGGCGATGAGATCAAGCGTGTTTATCGAAAACTCGCGCTTAAGTTCCACCCCGATAAAAACCCTGGTGACAACCAGGCCGAGGAGCGCTTTAAGGAGATTAACGAAGCTTACGAAGTATTGGGCGACTCCACTAAGCGTACAAAGTATGACCAATTGGGATCTTCCTATCAAGCATGGAAACGGACCGGTAGCAGAAAGGGGGCTTACGATTGGTCTGAATGGATGTCGGGAGGACAAGGGGGAGGCGTGCGAGTTGATATTGGAGACATCGGCAATGCCTTTGGAGACTTTTCCGACTTCTTTTCTGCCATCTTTGGTGGGATGGGCACTCGACAACAAGGATATCGCACACAGGGTCGCAGACGCGGGCGCGATATCAAGCAGCCCATCACGATTACACTCGGCGAGGTCAATACCGGGACAACACGTGTATTAAGTTTCAACGGAAAAAAAATCGAGGTAACCATCCCGCCAGGCGCCCGGACAGGAACAAAGGTGCGCGTAAGCGGGCTTGGCGAGGCAGGCGCTCAGAAATCCGGCGATCTGTTTCTTGTAATTAACGTCGAACCCGATACCCGCTTCAAACGCAAGAAAGATGATCTCTACACAAAGGTGAAAGTCGATCTTTACACCGCTGTTCTCGGGGGAGAGGTCGAAATTCCTACACTAGCCAGCAACATCGTGTTGACCATCCCATCGGGCAGTCAACCCGATCAAAGCTTCCGCTTGAAAGAGCGCGGTTTGCCCAATCTTCGAAATAAAAAAAAGCGGGGTGATTTATATGTACGATTGGACATCACCCTGCCGCGTGATCTTAACCCACACGAGAGAGAACTCTTCGAGGAACTTGCCAATCCGCAGGATCCCTAATGCGAAGGCAGCTACGGCCGCTTGCGAAGTGTTTTTAATAGACCCTCCCTTCACGTAAGTCGGTTGGGCATATATTTGATCTCAACTTGCATTCTTCCTCCATCACAACTTGGTGGATGGGGTGCAAATAAAGGACGAGGTACCAATGAAGGCGCGAATACTCCTGACTGTCGCAGTAACACTTAGTCTTTCAATTCTGGCTTGCAATTTTCAACTTATCCCGCCTCTACAACCTGAACCGACCCGTCTCCCTGCACCATTACTCCCAGTTGCTGCCCCATTAGAGGGAGCAGCAACGGATCCGGTTATAGATATTGGGACATCAATCATCGGCAGCGATCTGACCGGACTCTACGAACGAGTTAACCCGGGCGTGGTAACAATCTGGGTTTTCGAGGAGTTTGATGCCCCTCATGAAGTCATGATTCCTCGCGGGCAGGGCTCGGGATTCGTAATCGATCGCGAAGGACACATTATCACCAACCAGCATGTTATCGCCGGAGCAGATGCGATTGAAGTTGACTTCACCTCCGGCATGAAGGTATGGGCCGAATTGGTTGGTGTCGACCCCGACTCTGACCTTGCCGTACTGAAAGTTGATGTTCCCATGGTCGATCTTATCCCTCTTCCCCTGGGAGATTCAGACGATGTGAAAGTGGGAGAATTTGTCGTGGCAATCGGAAACCCTTTTGGCCTGCGCGGTACGATGACCGTCGGCATTGTGTCCGCTATCGGGCGCTCACTTGATTCGGAGCACTTGACACCCGAGGGAATCCGATTCTCAGCCGGAGACCTGATCCAGACGGACGCGGCGATCAACCCCGGCAACTCTGGAGGCCCACTCCTGAACATCAGCGGTCAGGTTATTGGAATAAACCGGGCTATACAGACCGAGACTTTCACGGTTGATGGCAGCGCCGCCAACTCAGGCGTGGGTTTTGCCATCCCGGTGAACATTCTTCGGCGCGTTGCGCCGGCAATAATACAGGGCGGCCACTATGACTACCCCTACCTTGGGATATCCAGCCTTAACGACCGGCTTTGGAATCTAAAAATTATTGAAGCGCTGGGCTTTGGCACCAATGTGTATGGCGCGTATATCACAGAAGTCGTTCCTGGCGGACCTGCCGACGCTGCCGGTTTGCGCGGCGGCAGTAAGGAGACATCCATCCCTGGACTCTTAGCTGGCGGCGATTTACTCATCGCCATCAATGGGCAAATCATTCGTCAGTTCGACGACATGTTGTCTTATCTTTTCAAGCACACCGAAGTGGGGCAAGATGTTGAATTAACGGTGATTCGCGACAATAAGGAGATGAACCTCATGCTAACCATCGGCGCCCGCCCATAGTAAACAAAAACGGCTCCTGGCCAACTAAATGCCGGGAGCCGTTCGTTTGTTTCGCTGATGGGGATTATCTAAACAACGATCGTTCAAGTGAAAGAAGATTGTTCGCCAGGATTTCCAGATCGCGACTCGCCGCGAATTCATCAGTGTCAACTTCTCTTTGAACGAGTTCAAGGCGATCGATCAAGTCCCGCACTATTTCAGCATCCGCAGCGCTTAGCTTTTCCTCAAGCTCTAATAAACTAGCCTTAGTTCCTGCCAGAGCGGCTTTGGCCGCAATCTCATCCTCCTGGGCCAGAGCAAGCTGCGCTGAAGTCACATCGACTAAAACACTGAGAAGCTGCAGTTGCGACTCGCTTGTTTTAAGCGCCTCCGATAATTGGGTATTCTCCGCTTGCAACGGTCTAAGGTCATCAAGTTCGGATTCCAGCAACTCGGTTTCAACGCGCGCCTTCTCAAACTCGGTAGACAAAGGACCTACCCGAACGAACCACATCGCCACTAGACCCAGCGCGAACACGCCGGTGACGCAGAGCATCCAAAACAGGAACCGTCTCAATCGACGCTTTGGCTTAACTGGCTCTGATGGGATTTCGGTGTCTTCAAATATTTCCTGCTTCGTTTCCATTGCCGGCTTCTCGGCTTCCGCGGCTTCGATGTCTGGAGATTCTATCGTGATCTCGAGTTCGTCGTTGGCCTGGGCATCTTCTTCATTCATCTAAGCTCTCCTCGTTACTTATTCCCGTTATATTATTCTACGCTAAGATTCATGGAGTCCGTCACTACGATCAACAGCTTCCATGCGATCTCAATTTCGTCCTCGGCGATAAATGGTTGTGTGCGGATATCCTCAAGAGCGATGTCCAATCGAGACACAATCTCATCGAGAACTATAATCCTATCTTCGTTTCCTGGCTCCGCACGCCATTTCTCCGCTTGAGCGTCAACCATCGCCCGTGCAGAGACTACATCTTCACTCGCCTGCCCCAAATTTGCCTCAGACAGCCAGAATTGTGCCCGCGAGAGAAGGGTCATCGCCCGGATCAATTGAAGCTGGCCTTGCAGCTCATCAACGGGCTGACCCACATCCGAGAGCGTCATTTCAAGTGTATCCAAGCGATCCGTTAATGCCGCTATTTCGGCCGCTAGAACAGTCATCTGCTCGTTTATCGCCTCAGACTGGGCTACGATTTTATCTGCACCGTCATTCACTAGACTTTCTAGTTCAGACTGCTGTTTATCAATTTCTAGATCGCTCTCAGCGAAATCTAAACGCAACTGGGCAATTTCCTCTTGAATATCCTGCATATTTTGATCGTATGATTGCCCGGGTCCAACTGCAAGCTGGTAGAGAGTTTTCCCACCAAAATAAAGCCCCAATCCGATCGAGAGCCCTAACACGATTGAGACGAACAGGCGTAGAAGCACCTTTAACGCTTTAGCAAAAGGGTTGCTTTTGGTTTTTTCGCTGCTTGATGCGTTGCTCTCAGATTTTTCCATAGTCTTCCATCCTCACAACAGTCTATGAACCCGGTGCTGGGAGATAAACATTTATTCAAACAAACGCCATCATATTGATAATTATCAAGGAAGATGAACGGGGTCCAATCATCTCCGGGATGGGGTTTATTTCTGCTCCCAAACCCTGTTAATGTACAATGGGCGGCATTTGCCGCCCATTGTACCTCACTAATTTATTGCCGCTTTATCGGGATTGAACCTCGATCTTCTTCGGTCGAGATTCCTCCGACTTGGGGATACGCAGCACAAGGACGCCATCTTCAATTGATGCCTCAGCCTTGTCAGCGTCAAGCAGGTCAGGGAGACGCAGTCTGCGTTCGTAAGAACCGCGATGCAGCTCACGCAATAGGACATCCTCTTGGCCGTTCTCCTCTTCCTTAACTTCGCCGCGTAAGGTGACGACATCTTCGATAATTTCAATTTGCAGGTCGTCAGCTTTCAAGCCGGGCACGTTAGCAGTGATCACATACTCATCACTGTTGGCCTTGACGTCTACCGGCAATCGGCAGCCGCCATTGAAACCTACGGGTTGATGACGGTGCATCCTGCGATGCCTTTCTGGAACCGTGTAGTAACTCATTACCGACACTCCTTTTTTAGGTATACAGATTACGCTTATCAGGATACCCACCACTCATTAGATGTTTACAAACGAGATATATGAGTTCCATTAACAATCGTTCAAATCTTAAGTTAATACCTAACAAACCACACTCTTACACTATCCCAATAGAATGAAGATACATCTGCCGTCCTCTGGATTTTTATCATCAGGTCGGCGGCACTGAACCATGGATTAATTGACTTAAATCTATGGAAAGTATTGGAGTGGAAAACTATGAATCTTGAGAAATACACACAAAAAGCTCAATCCAGCATTAGCGATGCGCAATCGATCGCCCGGGATCTTAATCATCCATCCCTCGAACCCGAGCATCTTTTGCTGGCGCTCCTCCACCAACCGGAAGGTATCGTGCCAGTCATCGTAACCCAGGTCGCGGGAAGCCCGGCGATGCTTCAGGCTGAACTCAAGAAGGAGCTGGATGCTAAGCTCAAAATGCATGGTGGAAGCGATCAACCTAGTCTATCGCGCAGCTCGGCGGAGGTCCTCACTGCAGCCGAAAAACAGGCAGCAGCGATGAAGGATGAATATGTCTCAACCGAACATATCCTCCTCGCCTTAACCACCGGCCCCGAGAAGAAACGGCTTGCGGCCTATGGTCTCACAGCGGATAGTGTCCTTAACATTCTGACCTCTATCCGTGGTTCACAACGAGTAGTGACGCCCAATCCCGAGCATACATTCCAAGCTTTGGAGAAATACGGTCTTGATTTAACTCAGTTTGCCCGCCGCGGCAAGCTCGACCCAGTTATCGGCCGTGATGAGGAGATCCGGCGGATAGTTCAAATCCTCTCGCGCCGCACTAAGAACAACCCAGCTCTAATCGGCGAACCAGGTGTCGGAAAGACAGCTATTGTGGAGGGGCTCGCTCAGCGGATCGTCAACGGCGACGTGCCCGAGGGGTTGAAAAATAAACGTCTCATTCAACTCGACCTCGGAGCACTTATCGCTGGTGCTAAATATCGGGGCGAATTTGAAGAGCGTCTCAAGGCGACCCTGAAAGAGATTACCGATTCGGACGGTGAGATTCTCCTCTTCATTGATGAGATGCACACCGTAGTCGGTGCCGGTGCAGCAGAAGGATCCATGGACGCTGGCAATATGCTTAAGCCAATGCTGGCACGCGGCGAGCTGCACATGATTGGAGCTACAACCCTTGACGAGTATCGCAAATATATCGAGAAAGACGCTGCTCTGGAGCGGCGCTTCCAACCAGTGTATGTGGCCGAGCCCAGCGTTGAGGACACGATCAGTATCCTGCGGGGTTTGAAAGAACGATACGAGATTCATCACGGCGTTCGTATCCAAGACAGCGCCGTTATCGCTGCCGCGACCCTCTCTAATCGCTACATCTCCGACCGTTTCTTGCCGGACAAGGCCATCGATCTGATCGATGAAGCTGGAGCACGTCTGCGCACGGAAATTGACTCAAAACCGCAAGCGCTCGACGAAGTGGACCGCCACATCTTGCAGCTTGAAATTGAGCGTGAGGCGCTGAAGAAAGAGAAGGATAAAGCATCGCGTGAAAGGTTAAAGAACCTGGAAGACGAACTTGCCAACATACGTGAAGAGTCAACCAGCCTCACCGCTCGTTGGCAAGCTGAGAAACAGGTCATCGCCGATATTCAAGCGGTGAAGGAGCAAATCGAAGACACACGCTTAAGAATCGATCAGGCCGAGCGAAAAGCTGATCTGGAGGAGGCCGCTCGTCTGCGCTACGGGACATCGCGCGACCTCGAAGTCCAACTCGCGGATCTCGAAACGCATCTCAGCGAAACGCAGTCGGATAACGCATTGCTCAAAGAGGAGGTTGACTCTGAGGAAATCGCCGCGGTCGTCTCGCGCTGGACGAGCATCCCCATTTCGAGGCTACTAGAAGGCGAAATGGAGAAGCTGCTGCACATGGAGGAACGTCTTCATCAACGTCTTATCGGCCAGGATGAGGCCGTTAGTGCCGTGTCCAACGCCGTACGCCGATCTCGCTCTGGTCTCCAAGATCCGGATCGCCCGATTGGTTCCTTCATCTTCCTTGGTCCGACCGGGGTAGGGAAAACCGAGCTCGCTCGTTCATTGGCAGAGTTCTTATTCGACGACGAACGAGCGATGATCCGCATCGACATGAGTGAATACCAGGAAAAGCATACGGTCTCACGCCTGATCGGCGCCCCTCCGGGCTATGTAGGCTACGAGGAGGGGGGTCAGCTCACCAAAGCGGTGCGCCGCCGACCATACAGCGTGGTCCTTTTCGACGAGATCGAGAAAGCTCACCCTGACGTCTTTAACATTCTGCTTCAGTTGCTCGACGATGGCCGCCTTACCGACGGCCAGGGGCGAACGGTCGACTTCCGCAACACGGTTGTGATCATGACCAGCAACTTGGGGACGGAACTTTGGGACAATGACGAGCAATCCACTGAGGTGACGGAGCAAAAGGTGCGGGAATTGCTCACGCGGCATTTTCGCCCCGAATTTCTCAACAGGATAGACGAGATTGTGATCTTCCATCGACTTTCACTGGAGAATATTAAAGAGATTGTGGAAATCCAGTTACAGCGGGTGCACGACCGGCTTGCTCAGCAAGGTTTTGCCCTCGAGGTGACAAAAGACGCTAAAACCTATCTCGCCGAAACCGGCTATGAACCCGTCTACGGCGCCCGGCCCCTGAAGCGAACCATTCAACGCGAAATCCAGGACCCTCTGGCGCCTAAGATACTCGCCGGCGAATTCAAGCCGGGGGAGACAATCCGTGTGCATCGCGGAAAGGATGGGTTAACCTTCTCCGCGATCGCGACAGACAAGGTTCCGGAAAAAAGAAGACAAGCAGACCCAACCACTTAAGATCTCACCAGTCGACGGCTAAGTAGTGAAGCAATTCAGGGAGGATCCCACGCCAGGTGTTGGACTCATGATTCCCGGGTGCCAATACGTACTTATGCACAATATCCGCCTCATAGAGAGCTTCGCTCAGCTCCAGAGTTTTCCCATACGCGGAATCCGTATCACCCGACATGAGAAATATCCTCGACGGCAGATCTACAAGAAGCACTAGACTGAAGGGATCATATTCGGGGCGGGCATAATTCACGTTCAACGCCGGGCTGAGAGCTCCGACGCGCTGGATGATGTCAGCATTTCGGAAGCCAATTTCTAGCGCCCATACACCCCCGCGAGATACGCCTGCCAATCCCCGGCTATCTTCCTGCGCAATCGTTCGATAGGTTCTATCGATGAAGGGCACTAAGCCGTTGATGAATTCTGCCTCATAAGAGCCGGGTCCACCGTCTGTGCTGCTAAAAAACGGCTCGGGCTGGCGGGGCATGACCACCAAAAACGGGGGGAGTGTGTCATCCTCATAAGCATCCTCCAACACAGCTTCAACGCCAAGGATCTGCCAGTGATTTTCTCCTTGAGGTTTTCCGTGGAGAAGAAAAAGAACCGGGTAACGCCGATCTAGATCGTCGTAGCAGGGTGGAAGATAGATAAGAACCGGAACCAAGTCTGGGGTTAACCATCCGATATAACTGGTGCGTTCCAGACGTACCGAACTCTCTATACAAGCGTGAGAAGTGATCTCAACTGGGATGTTTACGAACTCTGTGGATGTGGGGGGCACACACCCGGGTTTCCCATCTCTT
>SDBU01004343.1_pt1 | contig 17426 bp, 10 predicted proteins | sample 2277071 | NCBI WGS metagenome assembly SDBU01 (sample SAMN10397929, study PRJNA504765) | marine sediment metagenome | isolation source: marine sediment core GS08_GC12, 126 cmbsf | place: Arctic Ocean: Gakkel Ridge, Loki's castle | collected 2008 | reverse complement strand
TGCCGCGGACCTTGCCCGTCGTTCTGGGGCAAGGGTTGTGATCGCACACGGTGGGGAACCTGATATTCTCTTGCGAATATCGAATGGAGAGGCCGTGGGAACAAGATTTCATCCAATAGCAACCGCTTTAGAGGGTCGAAAGAGGTATATCCTTGCTATAGGACATTCAGCCAGTGCCTTATTAGTAGACGAAGGAGCTGCCCAAGCATTGCGAAATGGAGGCAGTTTGTTACCAGTGGGTGTCCTGAAAGTAGAAGGCAAATTTGAACGAGGTGATGCCATACGCGTCGTCAACCCAAATGGGCGAGAAATCGCCCGGGGTCTGGTCAATTACGCATCAACTGACTTGGGAAAAATCTGCGGACAACAATCTGACTTGATTGAAGAAATATTGGGATTTATCTACAGTGAGGAAGTAATCCATCGGAACAACATGGTGCTGCTATGAATTATATAGAAATGATGGGAGCGAATGCCCAGAAGGTAGCAAAACATTTTGCCACGGTTTCAACTGAATTGAAAAATTCAACGATACTTCACTTGACAGACCTTTTACTCACCAGGACTGATGAGATCATCGATGCGAATGCACTGGATATCTCTGCAGGAAAGAAAGCTGGCCTTTCTAGGGCGATGGTAGACAGACTCACTTTGGACCAGTACCGGTTGGAAGAAATTGCGGAAAACCTACGGGATGTAGTAAATCTTCCCGATCCTGTCGGAGAGGTTTTCGATGAAAAGACTTTACCGAACGGATTACGAGTACGCAAACAACGTGTCCCTCTCGGTGTACTCGGTGTGATCTACGAAGCAAGGCCCAATGTCACACTCGATATTGCTGGTCTCGCGATTAAAACGGGAAACGCCGTCATCTTACGAGGAAGCGGAGAAACAATCAACTCAAATCGAGCATTGATCGCTGTGATCCAAGAATCTCTAATGCAGAGTGGCTTGCCAATGGAGGTCGTTCAATTTGTCGATGATTCTAACCGGGAGCGGGTTGTGGAATTATTACGCATGCATCAATATATTGACATGCTAATCCCACGTGGTGGGGCTGCTCTGCACAAATTTTGTCGGGAAAACAGCAGCATCCCGGTCATCACTGGTGGAATTGGGATTTGTCATTTATTTGTGGACAAGTCTGTTGATTTTGATGCGGCGATTCGGGTCATCCAGAATGCGAAGGTCCAACGTCCTACGGTTTGCAATTCCTTGGATACGGTCTTAATCCACAGGGCAATCGCGAAAGATTTCTTACCCCTTCTTGTCGATAGGTTGGTTGAAAGTGATGTCACCTTCCGGGCTGATGGCTCAGCCTTTCCATATCTTATTTTTGTCAACGAAGAGGCAAATGTAAAAGACTTACATCCCGCTGTTGAACCTGCTGGACCAGATGATTTTGACATCGAATGGTTATCTTTGGTACTTGGGCTTAAGGTTGTTGGCGACCTAGAAGAGGCAATAGCGCACATCGCCAGGCACAGCACAGGACATTCGGATGGGATATTGACTCGCAACGACGAGAACGCCCGGAAATTCATCGCTGAGGTCGATTCAGCAGCTGTGTACGTCAATGCAAGTACACGCTTTACAGATGGTGGGCAGCTCGGGTTGGGAGCAGAAGTTGCCATCTCAACTCAGCGTCTGCATGCGCGGGGTCCTATGGGATTGCGTGAATTAACAACCTACAAATGGGTGATTGAAGGCGATTATCATATACGGGGGTAATACAACGAATCTTTTGTTATTGATAATATTTAGATCGGACCCTCAGGCACGACAATGCAAGATTAATCTTTCCTTGAATGGGTGGGTAAATGATAGATCTCTCTTGACGATCTAATTGCTTGATATTATCCACATGAAAGCAGGGGGCATTATGTGGAAAAGGGTTTTACTGCTAGTTGGGAGTATTAGGTACAGTCTAATTAGGTTTCAAAAACCATAAACGTTGCGGAATGCCAATAATTCAGGGTATCGACTAAAAGCTCCCGGCGAGTTAAATAGCAGCAATGGTAAGGTCCGCCATACTCTCTCTCGGGTTGAGGGTGGGAAATCCTAATCAACCCTGAGGGTCCTTGAGCATGAAGTGGGCCAAGAATCGCATGTTCCCGGATTTTGTAATTCTCAATAATTTCATGCATCGGTGTCTCACAAGCATTGCCAATGGATATCACAGGACAAATTTGAACGAACCTGTATGTGTCAATGAACACTTGATCGGGAACTTCGAGGTCGTTACGAGGGCAAATCGTTGACTGATTGATGGCATGATCCCTTGGCTCTGTTTTGTAGGTAATCTAGCTGGTAATGGCGTACCAAAATATATCCATGAAAATAAATACAATGGGGTTATGATACAGAGAAAAAGAATTACGGCACACCAAGGTATTCTCTTTACTTTCTCACCTGATTTCCATTGGTACCAAAGATAATCCACCATGAGAATTATCGGAACGAGTACAGCAACCGTACGAGTTAGAACAACAAAAGCTACAAATATGACAGTCCACATATACCGCTGCAAAGCATAAAAGGCGAAAGAAGCCAAACATAAGGATAAGTAAAGGAGGGTCTCCGAATCCAAGGTGCTCACTAATAGAGGGAATGTTGGGTAGAGAAACAAACCTGTCCATCCCACAATTGGTGTATTCCACGAACGACTCAAATCCCAGATGAAAAAACCACCAAACCCTAAACTAAACGCGCCAATTAAATTTTCAACTTGGGGAAAATCAGGCCAGAAACCCACAAAGGGTACCAGAACAAAGGCAAAAAGGGGTTTAAGACTCGCTCATTGGCGTTGTAGACGAAACCGAAGCCATGGCGAAAATTGTCAGCATAGTGTTATGTACGGTATTTAATGAAGGGATCATCATAAGCCCAATCAGAAAACAAAGAATAAGTCAGCCCAGTAATGATAAAGATATAGAGTAACGAACTTACTAGGATGCTATGATTTCGGATCCATACAAGCATAGTGGCTTATGGCACTCCATCTTGATACGTTACCCATTTTTGTGAAACAGGGTTGAAAATCCATTTGAGTTGATCAACGACGCAGGAAGGCCAATTACGTCCCTCTCGCTCGATTCTGCCAGCAGGATCATATAGTAATATAGACGCTGAACCAATATCATTGCAGGATACTAGTTTATAATCTCCCCTCAATGTACCATTTGAAATCAGCATCATCAAATCAAACTTGCCATCCCCCCGAGGCCTAATACCTGCTACTATAAAATTATCCTTCAAGGAGTCATAATAGTTCCATACTGGTGATATATAGAAACGGTCTAGAATTAATACACTATCCTGACGAGTCTCAGGTATAGACTGAAATGCAATTTTGCCATAATCTTTCACCCAGATTGTTTCATATGCCCATAAGGATCCAAAATTCAACACAAATAATGAAATCAAAACGACAAAAGAAAAGCGAGGTGCTAATGTTGTCCAACCAACTGCAAGCCCAATGAATATCCAAACCATAGCGCCAATGAATGGTCTCGGTGCCCAAAATTGTTCTTTCGACAATCCAAGAATCAATGCAATTATCAGAGGTGGAATAATACCAAAGGCCATTACTATCCAACCCAGAGAATGAATACTTTTGTCATGTAGTTGTTTTCTCCATCCAAAGATAGGAGGAATAATCATACCTAAAGCTATAATACCCCAAATCGTGAACGGAATATCCTTCCATAGGGAGAGTGATAACAAATTCCCATTGAGAAATTGTTCTTTAACAGGTGTAAAACCAAAAAGCCCGAGTAGCAGCAATTTGATTGGATCTAAGCTAGATGGGATCCAAGTACCACCAACCCCTCTCTCCACTGTGGAATTTATCAACGATATCAAAGGTAACGCCGTCACAATAATCAGGATTTGAGCTAAAATCCATATTTTCAAGTTTCGCCAAGATCGCTGCAATAGAATCATCAACAAACTACTGCAGGCTCCTATTCCCCAGAGAAGAAGTCCATAGAATTGCGTGTGTATTGCGGCCGCGGTCGTTATAACCCAACATACCCACCAAAAGGTTTCCTTCCTTTCTAAAGCCATAAATAAACACAATGGGGATATTATCCAGAGAAGCTCAAATAAAGCATACATTCGAGCTTCTTGGGCATAATAAAGGTGTAAAGAAGACCAGGCCAATATCCAACCGACCCAAATACTCGCCCTCTTGCCAGCATAAGAATAAGTGATGTACATTGCTAAGGTTAATGAGAGAATAGCACAGATTGCAGATAGCAAACGCAGTGACCATTCGGATAATGGAAAAAATACAAGTACTACTTTCAATAATGAGTAATAGAATAATGGATGCACATCCTGATACGCAACTACAATCAATTCTCGCCAAGGACGCAACACCAAGTCAGCGCTGAACGCTTCATCCAAAAATAGACCCTGTTTTCCAAGGTTAAATATAATTAAACTCACACCCATTATTATGGGTGCTCCAAGTAATATGACATCCTTCCAATTTGGTCTACTGATATTGAGAGATCTCATCTACGGATTGCATCGAATTAAATTGAATACTACGTCCCCTTCAAAAGTCTTATATTCATACTCAAGAATTTCATTTGCTGTTATGTGACCCACAAACTTAGAGGGCGTCAATTGATCGTCCGAGAAGATTACCCACTTGGAAGACTCATATACACCTGGTACTACAGCTGTAAAACGATCAATAACGGAATTTTTGATATCGGATCGACCGAGTCTCTGTTTCGCTTGTTCTACGGAGATCAAATCACCAGCCACTTAGGGGGATTATTGTCAGGAGTAACACATAATACAATCCTGCTATAACCAATCAAACCGCAATTATCCTGATGATTGAACCAATCTAACGGATCATAATCGAACATAGGATAAAGTGTTTGCCCTGTCAAGTGAGTAATAATAACAACATTGGTTCCTGGAGGTGTATTATATTGCATAAACGATGGATCATTCGGATTGAATACATTCGGGAAAGGCTTTTATGAAATCCCATATTGGTCCGGTATTTCTGGTATCCCAAAGTAACTTGGGTAAACCTCTTTGAGGTTAATCTCCTTAATAAATCTGCGAAGATTATCAAAATCCTGAACCCAGTAAATATTCGAGTCTGATACCCAAAAGTGTCCATTCCTGGGACCCCCTATCCATTCATTGAAATAAGCGAGTTAATTGGGTGCAATCGAAACCGAAACAATCACTAATCAACTTGCCAAAAGAATAAAAACTATTTTCTGCAACCTTGTATCTGCCAAATCTCGAGCAAGCCTGGCAATTATGATAATTAGAAAAGGGAGGATAGGCAGAATATGTGAATAACCGATATTGATTTTCGTTAGCATTGCTACCCAGATCTACATTCCAGGAGGAACGGTTAAGAAAGAGAGGGTGTTTCAATATCTATTCAATCCTAAATGCAATATACCCCAGCTGGCCCCAATAATGGTCGCAATGGGCGTCTTGCTTAAGATTACTAACCTTGCACTTTAAGAACTTCATAGAGCCAATTGGATACTGATCTGTTCCACTGAGTACCCAGCCTTGAAACGCTCTTCCAACCAGAACAGTAGGTTCAGTCGATGGTCTTCTTGGACATTGCGTCTGACATCACTACAGGTGAGCTGCCGACCAGGAGCAAGGGCACGTTGCTCTTCCAGGAAACAGATCAGACAGGCTGTAAGTGTCCAAAAACGCAGGATAGCTTGAGCGGACATCTGACAGACCGATTTCTGGCGATACATCATAGCTGGAAGTGGACAGCGCTGACCCAACAGCACATACAAACCAGTGAACAAGCAATGCCCGTTCACCACACGCCGTTCGGTATTGGAGAAATGCTGGCCCAGACCGCCCATTTTGCGCCCTTTCGGTTTGCTATGCACCGAGTCGTCAAAGATCAAGTAACCTGTCACCACGGTTGCCTTGGGACGTCCGATGCGTTTGGGTTGCTCCGCTTTGAGGCGCCGATGTTCAGACTGAACCAGTGGTTCCAGGCGCTGTCGAAAACGCTGCATCCAGGTCTGAGCAACTTCTATTGCTGACCAGGGCCACTTGCTCATGAACCGAGATAATCCCGACAAACTGATGCGCTCGCCTACCACTCGCACAAGCCCGGTCATGGTTTTCCTTTCCTCACATTCGATCAGACCCAGTAGTACGGTAACGAAGTACTTCCACTGGCGCTTGCTGAAACAGGGACGAAAGGCTTCCAAATACTGGCGCAGTTGCTCGGATAGGCATACAATTGGCTTGGGCATGGTTTCACCTCGGGATTTAGGTTCGGACAAACCATTTTATCCCGGATTGAACCGTGCCTTTCTATTCAAGTTCTGTTAAAGTGCAAAGATAGTGAATGGTGTTATACCCCCGTAATTTACCCCCAACTTATCTTTATTCCATAGAAATGCAGAAAATTGAAGGGACAAATCAGATTATTCTTCTAAGAAGAATGGATTTACCCTCCAAGGGCATTTACCCATCTCTCATCACAGGATTAGAATCCGAGATCCTATTCAGCTAGTTTAAATTATCAGACCTGGATGATAAAATACCTGTTGAGGCAGTGTTGATTCGGCTTGACTTTAGAAGTGTGGATAATGGTTAATGACATACAAAGTACTTTCCCTGAGTGATAAACAGATCGATTCGATCTACAGTTCCCAGGTGAAAACTCGCTTTGCAGACGTAGATTTAATCCTGGGCTGTGGGGATCTGGCTTATTACTACCTGGAATTCGTGGTCAGCATGCTCAACGTGCCCCTCTATTATGTGCGCGGCAACCATTCCAACCTGGTCGAACATACCAGCTCGGGACCCAAGACGCACGTTCATGGCGGCACTGATCTTCATCGCAGAGTAATCAATCGCCATGGTTTGATCATAGCCGGGGTTGAAGGCAGTCCGCGCTACCGCAATGGTCCCTTCCAGTATTCTCAAACTGAGATGTGGGGCCATGTTTTGCGTATAGCCCCTCGCTTACTCAGGAATCGGGCCTTATACGGGCGCTATCTGGACATTTTTATCAGCCATGCGCCTCCCTGGGGTATCCATGACAAGCCGGATTTACCCCATCAAGGCATCAAAGCATTTCGCTGGCTGCTGGAGACCTTCCGGCCGCGCTATCACTTCCACGGCCATATCCATGTATACCGCCAGGATGCACAAACGGTAACCCAATATCTTTCCACGACCGTGATTAATACCTATGGGTTTGCCGAGACGCTGGTAGATCCGATTACTTGGGGCTCAAAAGCAATTGGTATGAAACGAAATTTGGAAGAAAAACAGGTTACAAAGGATTAGTTGGTATGAGTTCCAGGCAGTTAGCCCAAGATGATTTTGAGCGCGCTTATCGCAAGGGTTTCTGGCGAAAGATCAGCAGCTGGTTGACTGGTGAGCGAAATGAGCTGCTGCCCTTTGATGCCGTCCGCGATCGAATTCCCTTGCGCGGCCAACATTATATTGGCCTGAAGGAGGTGCCGATCGAGCAGATCGTGGGCAGCCTTGGGCGCTACCGGGATTTCGACCGCGCCTTTTTGCCTCGTCAGGCGCGCACCAGAGGTCGCTGGGTAAGTATCGATTCGGCGCATTATGAAGAGATCATCCTGCCTCCCGTGGAATTGTATAAGATGGGCGAAGTATATTTCGTGAGGGATGGCAACCACCGGGTGTCTGTTGCCCGTGAACAAGGACAGCAATTTGTGGACGCATATGTGACCGAGATTGAAGTACCTGTACCGCTCACTGCAGATTTGCAAATTGATGATCTTGATTTAAAAGCCGAATATGCTGCTTTTCTCGAAGATACAAATCTTGAAAATATACGACCGGGTGCGGCAATTGAACTTAGCCTGTCAGGAGAGTACGAACGCTTGTTGGAACATATCAGTGTCCACCGCTGGTATTTGGGAGAAGGGCGTCAGGCAGAAATCCCTTATGCGGAAGCGGTAGCTTCCTGGTACGACAAGGTCTATTCCCCATTAGTGGAGTTGATCGTAGAACAACAGCTGCTTGAGAATTTCCCAGGTCGCTCCGAGGCTGACCTTTATCTTTGGATTATCGAGTATGAATGGTTCCTGCGCGAGGCCTATCGTAAAGAATATTCTTTTCAAGTCGTATCCCGACAATTTCGACAACGATTCAAGGATTCACCTACTCGAAAATTAGTAAATATCTTGAAGAAGTCCGTTTGGGTTGATAACCTGATTCTGGAACAAGAACGTCAAGAGTTTGAAGCCCGGACACAGATTAGGATACTGCGACTTGAATCACAGATCAGCCTGACGACACCCGGTTTATACGATAAGCTGCTCGAACATATCGACGTCCACCGCTGGTACCTTGGCGAACAGAAGAAACAGGAGATTCTTTTCAGCGAGGCGGTGCTCTCTTGGTATGATAATTTTTATCTGCCATTAGTGGAATTAATCCGCGCGCAAAATATATTGGAAGCATTTCCGGGGAGGACGGAATCCGACCTTTACGTTTGGATATTGGAACATCAAAGTTATCTTGAGCGGACATATGAAGTAGACATCCCTGTAGAAGTAGCGATTGACCATTTCACAGAGGAAAAAGGTTATGAATCGTCAAAAAAATTGGGAAAATCTGATTCAGATAAGCAGAATAAATAATTGGATCATGATTTCATCACTATATCTCCTTAAATAGAATCAAATAAATGTTAGTAAATTATTTATTATTTTGGCTGGAAATTACCCATTACAAAATAAATCATTGGTAAAAAAGGAGTTCCACCAGCTGCTTGAATGATATTATTCGGTCTCGAAAAGTAGGTGTATACTTCAATAATATGAACTCAAAACCTAATCTTTCATCAGCCTTGCGATGGGGATTAATCAGCACGGCGCGTATTAACCGCGCCCTGATCAAACCACTGCGGGCAAGCGAACGCAACAAATTGCTGGCCGTTGCCAGCCGGTCGCTCGAAAAGGCTCAGGAATACGCTGCAGAATGGAATATCCCCCAAGCTTATGGCAGCTACCAGGCCATGCTGGACGACCCTGAAATCGATGTGGTCTACAATTCCTTGCCCAACAGCCTGCATACCGAGTGGACCGTCAAGGCGCTGCAGGCTGGGAAACATGTCCTTTGTGAAAAGCCTCTGGCGACATCGCTGGAGGAGGTGGATGCCATGCGGGCAGCCGCCCAGAGTACTGGCTTGTATCTGGCCGAAGCCTTCATGTACCGCCACCACCCGCAGACAATTAAAGTCAAGGAGCTGATTGATTCAGGGGTGCTTGGAGATTTGCGTGTAATCAAAGGTGATTTCACCTACAATATTCGCGATGAAGGAGACGTTCGCTTAATCCCGGAACTGGGTGGTGGCAGCATCTGGGATGTCGGTTGCTACCCGCTCAGCTTCACCCGCTACATTTTGGGCGAAGAACCGGAAGAGGTTTTTGGCTGGCAGTTGATTGGGAAATCCGGTGTGGATGAGGTATTTGCCGGCCAGCTGCGCTTTGCGGGTGATGTGTTCGCCCAATTCGATTCAGGTTTCAGGAGTCCCTATCGCTCGCGAATTGAGATTGTTGGCAGTGAAGCTGCGATGGTCGTTCCGCAGCCTTTCAACCCTGGTCTGGATGTTGAAATTCTGATTGGGAAGGGGGGTGAGTATGAATCGATTAAGATGCCCAGGCAGGAGCTGTATATTGGTGAGGTGGAAGATCTGGCGGATGCGATTCTCTCCGAAACGCCACCGAGGATCAGCCTGGAGGACAGCCGCGGGAATGTAGCGGTGATCCTGGCTTTACTGCGTTCTGCCAAGCGTGGGATGCCAGTAGAAACCTCTTGATCTCAGAGAAGTGAACACATTTTATGGACCCGGAATAATTTTATCCATTTCACCGAGTGTGGGTCTGCTGCCAGGGTGATCAAAGTTGGGAATCTTGGATGGTAATAGTGATCAATTTAGAAGATACTGGATAGGAGAATAGTGAGCGAATTTTATCAAGTTGCAGCCGAAGAAGTAATCAATGGAATAGAAACCAGCCTTGCAGACGGCCTTTCGAGCCAGGAGGCTGCGAACCGGCTTGAACATTATGGCTTAAATGAATTAGTCGAGACAAGCAAGAAAAACCCCTGGCGAATTCTGTGGGAGCAGATGACATCGATCATGGTGGTGATATTGTTCATCGCCGCGATCATCTCTCTGGTTTTGGGCGAATATCTGGACGCGATCGTGATCACCGCCATCATCCTGATCAATGCCGCAATTGGATTCCAGCAAGAATATAAAGCTGAAGAGGCCATGTCGGCGTTAAAGAAAATAGCCGTGCCGGTGGTGAAAGTGCGCCGGGAGGAGCACCTCAGCGAGATCTCTGCCACGGAACTGGTCCCAGGGGATATCGTCTTGATGGAGGCTGGCAACCTGGTGCCTGCCGACTGCCGCCTGGTAGAGAGTGTCAACCTGCGGATCGATGAGGCTGCCTTGACTGGCGAATCCGTGCCGGTGGAAAAAGAGGCCGACTTCGTCGCTGATTCCGATATACCGCTTGGCGATCGCCTCAGTATGACTTACATGGGCACAGTGGTGACGTATGGTCGGGCGGTTGCGGTGGTCGTTGAGACCGGTATGAACACCGAATTGGGGCATATTGCCACCTTGATCCAGACGACCAGTCAGGATCTGACCCCGCTCCAAAAGCGGATCAACCAGCTCAGCAAGGGTTTGGCTGTCGCGGCAATAGGTCTGGTGGCGGTGGTTTTCTTGATCGGCATCCTGCAAGGTGAACCTTTTGAATTGATTTTGTTGACCGGCATCAGTATGGCAGTCGCTGCGGTTCCAGAGGGACTGCCAGCCGTCGTGACTATCGCCTTAGCACTGGGTGCCCAAAGGATGCTCAAACGCCGATCGTTGATCCGCAAGCTGCCCGCAGTGGAAACGCTTGGTTCAGTGACGGTGATCTGTTCGGATAAGACCGGCACCTTGACGGAGAACCGCATGACGGTCACCATCCTGGATGTTGCCGGTCATAAAGTCGACTTTGTGGAAGACCTACGTGATAAACCTACGCCATATCTCGTTGTGGAAAATGAAGAACCGGATCTTGAGTCTCAGGAGATGCTGCACCGGCACCCAGCCTTAACTTTACTGCTGGCAGGTGGAGCTCTGGCCAACGATGCGGTTTTAGAACGCCGGAACGGTGAGTTTAAATATATTGGCGATCCTACCGAAGGGGCTCTGGTGGTGGCCGCGGCCAGAGCGGGCATAGTGAAAGAGCATTTAGAGGAGATATTCCCCCGCCGAGCTGAAGTACCTTTTGACTCGACCCGTAAACGCATGACCACAGCCCACGAATTCCCCAGTTCTTCCGCTGATATCCCACCCGAATTCAAGAAGATTTGGAATTGGAGCGGATTTATCGGTGAATTCTCTTATGTACTCTTTTCGAAAGGTGCTGTGGACAGCCTGGTTCCAATTTGTGACCGGATTTGGGTCGATGACCATACCGAACCGCTATCCCAAAATTGGGTCGAGCGCATCATGATTGCGAATGATGAACAGGCAGAAGAGGGCATGCGTGTCCTTGGAGTTGCCACTCGCACCCTGGATAAGGTGAGTTCTGATGACTCGCAAGATGAACTGGAGAATGGTTTGATTTTTGTCGGTATGGTCAGTATGATGGACCCTGCCCGTCCAGAGGTCAAAGAAGCGGTGCGGCTGTGTTCCGCGGCAGGTATCCGCCCGGTAATGATCACCGGCGATCATCCTCTAACGGCTGGAAAAATCGCGGCCGAACTGGGAATATCGGAGAATGGGCGCATTTTAACCGGTCAGGATTTGGAGAATTTGAATGCTCAGGAATTTATAGAAATCGTTAGTCAGGTAGATGTCTACGCCCGTGTCTCTCCGGAACATAAGCTGAACATCGTTAAAGCGTTAGAGGATCAGGGAGAAATTGTGGCCATGACCGGTGATGGGGTCAACGATGCCCCGGCACTGAACGCGGCTGATATCGGTGTTTCGATGGGCATCACCGGAACAGATGTCGCTAAAGAAGCCTCCGATATGGTCCTGCTGGATGATAATTTTGCCACTATAGTAGCGGCTGTTGAGGAAGGTCGCCGCATCTACGATAATATTCGCAAATTCTTCACCTATACCATGACCAGCAACGCCGGTGAAATATGGGTCATGCTGATCGCGCCATTGATCGGGATGCCGTTCGCCCTCTTGCCGCTGCAGATTTTGTGGGTCAACCTGGTCACTGACGGTCTTCCTGGATTGGCTTTGAGCATTGAGCCTGCGGAAAAGAATATTATGCAGCGCCCCCCCTACCCGCCGGACGAGAATGTGTTTGGACGCGGTATGGCGCAGAAGATTCTGTGGGTCGGGATTTTGATGGGACTTGTCTCTTTGGGTGTCGGCTATTATTACTGGTCGATCGGCAACCCAAACTGGCAAACAATTGTCTTCACCACACTGACCCTTTCTCAGATGGGGAATGCCTTAGCCTTGCGAACTGAGCGTGAATCACTCTTCAAGATCGGGTTATTATCCAATAAATCTCTGTTGAACGCTGTTTTGTTAACCCTGGTCCTGCAGTTAGCAGTGATCTACTTGCCATTTCTCCAATCCATATTTAAAACAAACCCACTGTCCTGGCAAGAATTGTTGATCAGCCTGGTTCTGAGCACGATAGTCTTTTGGGGCGTGGAGATCGAAAAGTGGTTCAAACGGCGAGCTGATCGAAAAAAAAGCTGATCAAATATATTTACGGTTGACAGGAGTAGTATTATGAAACCGAATGAGCGTGAAACTGCGGAGGGTTTCTTGTACACCGACGAATACCAATTGACGATGGCTCAACTTTATTTCCGCATGGGTTTGCATGAAAAGTATGGCCAGTTTGATCATTTTTTCCGCAGCTATCCTGATTATGGATTACACAAAGCAGGGTATTGTATTACCGCGGGACTCGAGTGGCTCTTGGATTGGATGGAAAACACTCGGTGTCGGGATGAAGATATCGAATACTTAAAAAGTCAGACAAATCGGTTGGGGGGGAGAGTTTTCGGGGATGATTTTTTAGACTGGCTGCGGAAGAACGGAAATTTTAATTCGATATCCATGCAAGCCATCCCAGAAGGTCGTGTTGTCCATCCCAATGTACCGTTGACGGTTGTCCAGGGACCACTGGCGATAGCACAGATCCTGGAAACATCTCTACTCAATCACTTAAATTACCAGACACTGATCGCCACTAAAGCTGCTCGGATTAAAGAGAGCGGCAGGGGCAAGATCATGCTGGAATTTGGATTGCGGCGCGGTCAGGATAAGGGCGCCAATGCTGGCGCTCGCGCCGCTTTAATAGGGGGCGCTGATTTCACTTCCAATGTCGGTCTTTCTCATGTACTCGGCTACCAACCAAAAGGTACGCATGCTCACAGCATGGTGCAGCTCTTCATGGCCTTAGGTGAGGGGGAGCTGGAAGCTTTCCGGGCTTATGCGGATGTATACCCTGATGATTGCTTGCTGCTGGTGGACACCATCGATACCCTGGAAAGTGGTATACCAAATGCGATCATCGTGTTCGAGGAATTACGCCGCAAAGGTCACCAACCGGTTGGCATCCGTTTGGATTCTGGCGACCTGGCATATTTGAGCATCCAGGCTGCCAAGATGCTGGATCAGGCAGGATTTTCCGATACCACGATCGTACTGTCCAATAATTTGGATGAACTGGTTATCTGGCAGATCTTGACCCAGATCCAGGAAGAGGCTCCGCGTTATGGTGTGGAGGCTGATCACCTGATCAATCGTCTTGTGTATGGTGTGGGTACCAGATTAATCGTCTCAGATGGCGATCCGGCCTTGGGGGGTGTTTATAAACTGGTGGCGGTGTGTGATGATGACATTTGGGTTCCGGCACTGAAGATATCCGAGTCGCATAATAAGACTCCAAATCCAGGACACAAACATGTGTGGCGAATATATGACCAACGTGGGAAAGCAACAGCGGATTTATTAACCCTGGAGGATGAACGACCCGGTGAGCAGAGTGAAATAATTCTCCACCATCCATACCAGACCTCGAAATACCGGGAGTTGCAACCGGAATCAGTGACAGAGGTTGAATCCCTGTTGGTTGATATCCTGCGCGATGGAAAACTGGTAGCAGAATTACCCCCTATCGATGGTTTGCGGGAGCGGAGAGATGCAGATATTGAGCGTTTAGATCCGGGTGTTCGCCGTTTGATGAACCCGCATATTTACCACGTTTCTTTATCCGAAAGATTATGGAATATGAAGCAGGATTTGGTAGCATCCGCATTAAGTCCCATCCGCAATCGAGCCGCACCTTAAAGGAGGGTACCGAGATGAAGTCGCCGATCTTACGCGTATTATGGGGATTGTTGTTGGTCTTGGCAGGGATATTATTTTTACTTAATAGCTTTGGCACGATCACGATCGGAGAATTCCAATGGGCGATCATCCTTGGGATTGGAGGTCTGGGCTTCCTGTCTGTCTTTATTGCTGATCGAAATCACTGGTGGGCTTTATTCCCTGCTTTTGGGCTCTTGATCGGGGGTACGGTCCTTTTCCTGGAAAATGCATTCCCAGCCTTACCGGATGATTTTGGTGGTGTGATCACCATGGGCGGCATAGGACTGGCGTTTTTGCTGATCTTCTTGAGAAATATAACCAATTGGTGGGCGCTGATCCCGGCTGGAGTGTTGATCAGTTCTGCATCTGCCTTGTTAATAAGTGGATTCGCTCCAGAGTTGGAGTCAGGCGGGGTGTTCCTGATTGGTTTGGGGTTAACCTTTGGATTGGTCGGGCTGGTGCCCGCCGAGCAAGGTCGCATGCGGTGGGCTTTTATCCCAGCGCTGGTTTTGCTTGTAATAGGTTCACTGATCCTGCTTGCTTCAATCGACTTGTTTACATTGATCTGGCCGCTGGGTTTGATCGCCCTGGGATTACTGATCATCTATTTTGTCTTAAGAAGGCGAAAATAGTACATATTTTATCAAGAATCCTTATCCACCGGGTGGCTTCGGTCTAATTTTGGATTCCTTCTTTCCTTGGGGAATATCTATAGGTTAAGCCAGTTCTCAGCTGTACGGGGAAGATCGCTCATTGGACCAACGTGAATGGTGCAGGTAGGCAGCGACTCGATAAAAATCTTCCCATAGCGTTTGCTGAGCACCCGGCGGTCTAGGATTGCCACGACACCGCGGTCGGATTGCGTGCGGATCAGACGTCCAAACCCCTGCCGGAAGCGTAAAATGGCTTCCGGTAGTGAGAATTGAAAAAACGGATCTTCGAATGTTTCTGCGCGTGAGGCAACGATCGGATCAGATGGGACATCGAAAGGCAGCTTGGTGATCACCAAGACCGAAAGCGCTTCTCCAGGGACATCCACGCCCTCCCAAAAGGCACGTGTTCCGAGCAGAACCGCTTTGTCAGCGCTGCGAAAAGACTCCAGCAATGTATGGGAAGATGCCCCTTCTCCTTGTTCGTAAACCAAAATTCCATCTTTTGCCAGCTGAGGAGAGATCGCCTGAGAAGCAGCCCGCAATTGAGCATATGAAGTAAACAGTACCAAAGCGCGACCGCCGATCGTGCGGCATAGATGAAGCAAACTTTGATTGATCCCCCGCTGGTATGCCTGGCGCTGGTTGGGTTCAGGGATGTCATTGGCGAGGTAAAGCAGAGTTGCATTTTCGTAATCAAATGGCGACCCCAATGCCAGCTCATATGCATCCACAGCTTGGAGACGCTCGCGCAGATAATCGAAATCACCTGCGGCGGTCAATGTGGCCGAGGTGAGAATCACCGATGCTTTTTCATGCCAGAGATGTCGTTCCATCAATGGCCCGATATGTAGTGGGGCTTCGTGCAGTGAGGGCATGCGTCCGTCAGGCTTTACCTCAACCCAATAGATGCGATCGACCTGGGGTTCAAAGACGAATCCGTTGAGATGATCTTGCAGGTCACCCAAGCGGCGGTAAAGACTGCTGATCTGGTTGAAAACGTCCTGGCTCTCTTCAGGAAGCACTTCCACCATCTCGGATAGCGCCTGAGAGATCTTTTCCAGGTGATCCACCAGAGAGCCTAACACCTGCTGGGCATCATCCCAGTGTGCCTCAACCTCGTCCCAGGCGGGTTGGGAGCGGGAAGCTGGCAGAATACGTTCCTGGTGGGCGTACTGACCGACTGGTCGACCCTCCCGTTGTTCAAGTAGGAATTGATCCAGGAATGTAAAGAACTGCTGGGAGAGCTGTTCGAACTGGAAGGCCTTGTCTGTAGCCCGGCTGACCAGCTGGTTGAAGGCAGCCATGTCAGTCGGAGTGAGCAGGTCTTTTACGGAGCTCACCGCCCAAGCCAGTGTTCCGGTACTGGCACTGCCCAACTCTCTCAGCATGCGCACCACTTCAAAATGTGTGACCCGGTAGGAGAGTGCATTCGTGGAGGCTTCTTCAAGGTGGTGAGCTTCATCAATGATCAGGTGTTCGTATTCCGGCAGCACCCGGTTGCCTGTGGCGATGTCTGCCAGCAGCAGGGCATGGTTGACAATGACGATATGGGCGCTGTAAGCAGCCTGGCGGGCTCGGTAAAAAGGACAGGTTCCACCAGTACGCTGCAAACAGGTTTCCTGGGTGCAGGCTTCATCCTCAGCGGAAATGCGCAGCCAGACATCTCGTTCGGGAGCACCGTTCAAATTAAGTTCTGCGCGGTCGCCGGAATTAGACTCCAACAACCAAACTAAGATCTTGCCCAGGATTCGTACTTCTTCGCCAGATTCTGGACCACGGCGACGAAAATTATCCAGGCGGCGAGGGCAGAGATAATTAGAACGCCCTTTGAGCACCGCGGCCTGAAAATCGAGCCCCATCGCCTCGCGCAGATCGGGTATGTCTTTATGGATCAGCTGGTCTTGGAGATTAATGGTATTGGTTGATATCACAACCCGGGTATTGTTCTCTTTAGACCACAGTGCAGCTGGGATAAGATAGGCGAAGGATTTGCCAACACCGGTGCTGGCCTCTACGAGCAGGTGACGTTCTTCGGAAAGGGCCTGGGTGACTGCCTTAACCATCTCAACCTGCTGTGGTCTGAATTCGAATTCCGGAAAATAGTGTGAAAAGGCACCACCATGCTCCAATATCGCCGCCACCTCTTCTGGATCGAGCGTGTGTAATTCTTGATTCGGGGATAATGGGGCTGATCCACCATCGGTCGGAGAATCACCAAATAAAGGACCAGCATAAGAGCTAGAGACTTTTCGCTCAGGGATAGTCTTTTTAGAGCGTTCTTTGAGGGCTAAACGAAAACCCCAATAACCATCCCATTCAGCCTGCTCGCCCATGCGCACAATTTCAGCGAGTAATTCGATGGGTAAGTCAAGCGCTAAATCGTGCAATCGTAAGTACACCCCATG
>SDBU01004342.1_pt1 | contig 17429 bp, 21 predicted proteins | sample 2277071 | NCBI WGS metagenome assembly SDBU01 (sample SAMN10397929, study PRJNA504765) | marine sediment metagenome | isolation source: marine sediment core GS08_GC12, 126 cmbsf | place: Arctic Ocean: Gakkel Ridge, Loki's castle | collected 2008 | reverse complement strand
TTATCTAACCTACGAGCAAATTCTCCAGGTCTATTTTTTAATAAATTAGCAGCTTCTTCCATATTATTATTTTGTAATGCTATCTCTACTTTAGAAGAAAAAGTAGAAAATTTTTCTTTATTAAATAATACTTTAAAAGATTTATGAGTATTAACATTACTCTTGTATTCAAATGGATGAAGTCTTTCTCCAAGTCTTTTCCATCTTTCTCCATATCTCAACATATCTTCTGTAATATCTTTACAATTTTCAAGAGCAGACAACAACATACGTCTCTCTTTTCTAGAAAACTTTTTAAACTTTGTATTTTTAGCTAAAGATACATCTCCATCTGATAAATATGCCGCTATTCTTAAAATATCTGTTGCTGTTTTTACATTATTAGCGAAAAAAGCATCTACATTAAGATTATTTTCTAAAAATTCACCTGTTATTAATGCTATATTTTCTTTAAAAGGAATATCATTTGGCATCATATCGAGAACAGAATTTTTATATTTTCTTATAAACCAGCTAATATCTTCCTTATCTGTCTCAGATATTGATGTTTTGGCTGATACTAAATTCTTAAATATAGAATTAAAATCTTCTTCTGTACCAAGATTAATGATTTTTAAATTAATTTCATCTTTTAATTCTTCTCTTTTTTCTTTCTTACTCTTTGGGAGTATTCTAAGTCCAACCCAATCTCCAAAATAATGCATCATAGCATTAAAATATAATTCTGTTTCAGACATATTCATAACTTGAGACGGAAAATTAGGATACATAGGTTTATATTTTACATTAGCCCCAACCATTTGTTTCAAATCTTTTATTATTTTATTGTAAAAAACTGTCATATCTTTTAAAGATAAAGTAGATATGATATCTAATAATTCACTAGAAAAAGTATATCCAAGTGATTCAATATTTTTTAATAAAGCTCCAATATATTCTAGAGATAGAGTATTTTCTCCAGATTCTAATATAATCTTATTTTTTCTTCTCAAATATATTGTATTTCTCATTTTAAAAATTCCTTTATTAAAAATAGTTAAAAATAGGCATAGAAGATATATTATATGTTCTATGCCTATTAATTTTAAACATAGTTTAATCTTACTTCATAACTACAGAAGGCAAATCTGAAAGCTTGAAACCAGATCCTGGAGCAGCCTGAATGTAATTACTACGATTTCTACGATAAACCATTACTCCATCAATTTTTCCTTCTTTTGCCAAAGTTACTGCTTCAGCTTTACTACGCCATTTTCCACCAACCATGTACTGTTTTACGTGCCTTTTTACATTTACTCTTCGTCTTTGAATCTTCATTACAAACTCCTATTAAAAAATTAAATTAACATTATTACTATTTACTTTAAACAACTATCTTTCGCTTTTCAATAAAAAAATAATTATTTTTCAATAACTACAACTGTCTCTTCTATTTTCTTCCTTTTTTGTTCTTTTAAACCAATATATCCAGAAGCTATTCCAGCTATAGAGCACCAAGCAAGCTCCGGTAAATGTTTTGAATCTACAAACTTATTTCTTAAATTAAAATTACCTTTTTCCCCTTTTAGAACAGTATCTTGTCTAACATTATACTCTGACCCAAAAACACCATTAACCTTCAGACGCTCAAATGCAGATTCTAAAGACCTTTTGAATGGAGAAAACCCCAAATGTTTAGCCATTGAACTAACAGTAGCAGGAACTCCATCCATATAAGCTAATATACAAGCTACTCCTATACATCCTTCCCATTCTCTCCCTCTTAAATAATAAAGGTCTCCTACATTACAAATGTCTTTCAAAACACTTTCATACTTCTTAATACCTTTTGATTCATTGCCCATTTACTACATCTCCTGTTTTAAAATAAATATTTTAATTGTTTATTTATTCTATCATGCTATTTTTCGCTTGCAATTAAAAAATTAATAAAAATCAGCAATTTAAAAATCGTTCATCATTTCTTAAGAAATTAACTACTATATCCTTATATTCTTTCCATATTTTTTTCTCATTTGGTTTATTAGGTAATATAGACTTATCTCTAGCTTCTTTTGCTTTATTATCTACTTCGTTATGAATTTCTTCTAACTCTTCTTTAGAATATCTTCCATTTCTAATATCAAGTAATAATTCTGAATTGGGTCTAGGAAAAATTATATTACCAGTTAATAACAATTCTGTTAATTGAGTAACTAGACGAATAGAATGAGCAGCACTTTTTCTACAAAAACCGTATTTTTCAATATCTTTTTTTCTTTTAACTCCTAATCCTGACATAGATGGAACTATTTTAAGTTTTCTATCAGAATAAAGTGTTTTAATGATATTATCCATATTTTCTTTGTTCGGATGAAAAATATTTCTAATATCATTAACAATACCATCCTCTGTCTGAGTCCTTTTCTCGATTACTGCCTTTGTCCCCATGGCCTTTCTCCATTCTCCGACAGAATAACCCATAATTCGTCCATAGACAGTATTACTTATTAAATATTCTTTAAGAGACAATATCTTTTCTCCGATTTCAGAACATTTAATGATATTCTCTTTATTAGCAAATAGTAATTCAGTCTCACCTGGCGAACCTTTAATAACTAACTTAAGAAATCTCTCTAAACTAAATACTTTATAATCATCTTCAAATTCTATAGATTCAAATTTCTTAATATTTAGAAGGTACTCATAAGGAGGAAGGATCACACCACGTAAATCATGATCGGAAGTAGGATTGGACATTCCATATAATCTAGAGCCGCTAAGAACTAATAAATCAGAATTATTTCTACATTTATCTTTTAATATTTCTTCTATACTCATGTTTTTCCTACATCATTTTTAATTATTTCTTCTATTATTCTGTTTATTATACTCTGAATGCCATCAAATGTCAACTAAAAAATTTGGTCAAGTTCTGGAATTTCGTCATCAAGGTACTCAAGGTCATCAAGTAAATCTTCCTCTCTATCAAATATATCATCTTTATTAGGTTTCACAGTAAATTCTACTTGAGTTTTCATATCTCTTTTAGAATAAACTAATCCTAAATCTTTTATTGTATTTTCTACAATAGCAGATTCTATTGTCTCAGTAACAAATGTTACTATTTTTCTTTTTAATTGAACTTTATTTAAAATAGGATATAAATCTTTCATAAGAAACTTTTTTCTCCTTTTCCTCTTTTTAACTACTTTTTTAGTAGTTTTCTTTTTAGATTTCTTCTTCTTTACTACTTTCTTCTTCTTTACTACTTTCTTCTTCTTTACTACTTTCTTCTTAACTGCCTTTTTCTTTTTAACTACTTTTTTAATAGTTTTCTTTTTAGATTTCTTCTTTATTACTTTCTTCTTTTGAACAGCTTTCTTCTTAACTGTCTTTTTCTTCTTCTTTTTTACTACTTTCTTCTTCGCTTTTAAAGTCTTTTTTTTCAAAATTTTTCTCCTAAGCCTTTACAATTGTCAGATCTACCACTCATTTTCTTATTATTAGCCAATCTATCTAATTCTTTTTTCATTGGACTTTTTTTCATACAGACATGACCTATAGATGATAAAAAAATATATCTACAAGTATTTTTCTGCTTATATATCTTACAAACTGTTTCTAAATGATCTTTATCTATTTTTCTATTTTCGTCATTTAAATATTCATCGAATTCTTCTTTTAAATCTATAAATTTCAAAACTCATCTCCTACCAAAAATTTGAGAAAAATGTTCTCTATTTAATAAACGAGGATTAATTTCTTTTATAACATTACTTAATTCTCTTCTTTCCCATAAATCTATATCACTACAACTATAAACAGGAATAGGACATTTCTTTTTTATCCATTTCATAGCAGAATAGCACATTTTTAAAGTATACCATTTATGATCTTTATTCTTTCCATAAAAATCTGTTTTACCTCTATCTCCATATTTACAATCCATTCCTATTAAAACAACAGAAGAACAACCTAGTAAAACTGCTATTTGAACTGCTAATGCTCCTGTATTCCCTTGTCCATATAACTTATATAAATCTTTCTCAAATTTAAATTTACCCATAATTAGTTTAAAATTAACAAACATATTTCTAGGATCACTAACATCTCTACAAACTTTTATAGCTTTTTGCTTCATAACTTTTTTATGTTCTTGAATTAAAATTTCTTTATCTTGCCATAACAAAATAGTAGGATCGTAAATATAAAAAATTCTATTAATACCAATAGTAAAATAAGGATTTAAAAGATTTAGATTCTCATTAGAGATACTAGGAGCATTGCCTAGAATAAAAGCAGGATAACCTTTTAAACAACCTTCCCACTTATTAAACGTTTTGTATCTACTTATTTTATTTCTTTTAACAATTACTACATTTTTAATTTTTTTATTCTCTACAGTAATTTTAGACTTTTTAACTCTAGGAATATGTTTAATTTTATTAGTAGGCTTACTATTAGGACGTATTTTTAATTTTTTTTTATTTGGTATTTTTTGTCTATTAAAATGCATTATTTATCTTACAAAATGGGTGATAATCTTCTATTAATTTATTCATAAAAACTATGTTCCGTAACTTGATTCACAGGCTTTTCCCCATTCAAAATTCTTACGCAATCTTCAGCAGCACCTAATTCCATTAAATATCTAGATTGTCGTGCAGAAGCTCCAATATGAGCAGTTAATATAACATTATCAAATTCTTTAAGAGAACCAACATCAGGTTCATTTTCAAAAACATCTAATGCCGCTCCTCCTAAATGTTTGTTATATAATAATGAAATAAGATCTTTTTCATTTATTATAGAACCTCTTGAAGTATTTATTATAAAAGATCCTTCTCTCATTATCGACATTTCTTTCATACTTACACAATGAAAATTATTTTTACTCATAGGAATATGAATACTAACAATATCACAATTTTTAAATAATTCTTCTTTACTCATCCATATTATATCATCCATTTCTACTTTTGGAAATAAATCACAAGCAAAAATAACTTTTGCTCCAAAAGACTTTAATCTTTTTATAACTCTACTCCCTATTCTTCCAACTCCCAATATGCCTATCTTTTTCTCTGATACTAAAGAACCCATATATCTTTCCCATATTCCATTCCTAATAGATTTATCAGAGGAAATAATTCCTCTTAGCAAATTAACTATTTGAGCAACTGCAAGATCTGCGACTCCTTCAGCAGGAGCTTCTGGAGTATAAGTTAATATTACTCCATTATTTTTACAAACATCAAAATCAACACTGTCTAAACCAACTCCAACTCTAGAAATAACTTTTAATTTTTTTGCTTTTTCTATAATCTCTTTACTATAAGGTTCCGTCCCAGCTATAACTCCATCTATATCTTCTATCATATCAATAACTTCATTTCCTTTTAGTCTTCTTCCTAATGAGTTATATATAATTTCACAACCACTATCTCTTAAAATATTAACAGGTTTTTCCCCACATAACCCAAAAGGATATGTAGCCACTAATATTTTTTTCATGGAGCTTTAACTCCATCTATATCGATTATTTTTCCATCCATGCTTATCTCTTTCCCCATTGTTTTATATTTTTTTCTTATTAAAGATATAATTCTATCCCTATCTTCAGGAGTATCAACACTAATGCTATCATAATTAGTATACCTCATGTGAATTTCTATATCGTTTTCTATTAATCTATTTAATCCTATTCCTTCCATATCTTCTAAAGGAGATGGTTCTAATTGATTATATAATTTTAACATTTCTCCGGAAAAAGAATAAACTCCTATTTGTTTAAAAATAGACACCTCTTTATTACTTCTTTTTGTATTTTTATCATGATAAGGAATAGAATAACGAGAACAATATATAGCTTTTTTATTCCTAGAGACAACTATTTTAACAGCATTGCTATCATACTTATCATACCCATCATGAACTTTAGTATAAAAATTCACAATAGCAGGAGAAAGATCTACATTCAAAGTATCAACGTTAAACAACGGTTCATCTCCTTGAATAATTATATATCTATCTGCCCTTATATTTTTTAACTCTAATTTTTGAACAGCTTCAGCAGATCGATCTAAACAATCCTGATGTGTATTTTTAGTCATTACATAAGGAATGCCATTAGCCAAACATTTATTTTTTATTCTATCATCATCAGTAGCAACATAAACTTCTTTCCATTTATCCCATTTCATAACTGATTCATAAACTCTTTCAATCATAGATTTTCCAAGTATATCACATAAAAGTTTACCTGGGAAACGTGACGATTGATAACGAGCAGGAATGATACCTATATATTCCATTTTAAATCCTCTCTATTAAATTATTATTTTATTCTCCACCTGCAACTGTAATAATTTCATTAGTTATAAAATTATTTTTCTCACTTCCTAAATAATATATCATTTCAGCAACTTCTTTAACACCTATCATTTTTTTTAAAGGTATAAGAGAAATTCTTTTCTTTAAATTTTTAGAAACTTTTTTATGAAATTCTGTATCCATTACTCCTGGCCTTACGGTATTAACTAATACATTATACTTCGCTCCTTCCCTGGCAAAAGTTTTTGTTATACCTTCTAATGCTAATTTAGAACATGCATACGGCAGTGAAGATATAGAACTCCCATATTTAGCTCCAATAGAACTTATATTAACAATTCTACCAAAATTATTATTTTTCATTTTATCAAAAATACTTTTAGATATAGCCATAGCTGCAAACACATTTATCATAAATAATTCTATTATTTTTGATAAATCAACTTCATGTTGTCTATTATCTTTTATAGAAATTCCTGCATTATTTATAATTGAATTTATATTAAACTCATTTAATCTATCAATGAAAATGTCTACATCTTCTTTTTTAGAAAAATCAGATTTTATAAAATAATAATTAGAATTATTATCCTTAAAACATTTTTCTAAATCTTCAATATTATTTTTCGATGAATTATAATGGCACAAAACATTCCATTTTTTTTTAGCAAATAAAATAGATATTTCTCTTCCTATTCCTCCACTAGCTCCTGTTATTAACACTGTTTTTAAATTATTATTAAACATTTCTTCTTCTTGATATCGTTTTGCTATAAAATTTCTTAATTAAATAAAATTTATATGATTAGGATTTTCTTTAATACAATAATTTATAAATCCATTCTTTTCTCGATATAAACAAGGTAACTGACAGTCAACTTCCGGATTATGATTGTTGAAAAATTTTATTTTCTTATCGCTATACCATAAATCTTTGAACGATTGATCTCTTATGGAACCTATCAATCCTTTATCGTTATAGGCATATGTGCAACAAGTATACACACCATAATCTGCTCCTACATAAGAACATAAATCTTTCATTGGACAAAAATTATATTCCTGTTTCCCTATATAGGTATCTGCAAGACGATCCTTAAATAAATTAAATACCTTAAAATTATCATCAGATAATAATTCAGCTTCTTTTGCTATGTCTTTAGCCACTTCTTCAAATCCATCATAATAACTATAACCTAAAGGTGTAAATACTCCACCTATCCTAAAATTATCAACCCCAATATCTTTCATTATTTTAGCACTTTTTAAAACTTCCTTATAGTTATCTCTCTCAACTACAAATCCTACACCTACAATATTTTTTCTTCTATACGCAACAAGATTTTTTATATTATCTAGGACCTTACGAAAATTACTTTCTTCTGTGCTTCTTAAATACGAATACATTTCTTTAGAACCCGCATCAACTGATATTCTCGTCCAACATGCATCGCCCAATAAATCGCACATAGGTTCAGTTAATGCCATCCCGTTAGAAACTAAAGATAAATCTAAACCCCTATCCAATGTTGCCTTTAAATATTGATATGATTCTTTATGAATCAAAGGCTCCCCACCACCAGTATATTGAACTGCTTTCACTCCCATATCCACAAAGTCATTCAAACATTCTATAATCTTATCATAAGATAAAGAATTCTTTTCTATAAAATTTTTATTTGAAGAATACCCCTTAAGCCTATAGGCACAAAAAGAACATCGTTGATTACAACCATTAGAAGGAATAATCTGAACCTGCAAAGGCATCACTTGTTTTCCTCCTCTCATCATTTGTATTTTATCTATATGATGAACTATTTTATAAGGACTGTATTCATCTTTAATCATTTTCTATTTTTCCATTTTTAAATATTTCACTATTCCTTAAAAAGCATCCATTACAAGATTCAATTTTATGGGATAATCCTATTTTATGAATATCTCTTAGCTTCATTATTTTATCAGAATTCCAACACTCTTTAATAGATATATCGTCTATGTTACCTAACTCAGTTAAACTTTCGTCATCATGATTACATGGAGAAATAGTACCATCCCATAATACAGATATTCTTTGCCATAATTGAGGACATATCCATGAAGAAACTATTCCTTTATTCTTAACATCCATATCTTTATAATCTAAAAAAGCAACTTCATCAACTTTATTTTTCCAAAATTCTTTATATTTTTCAATAGAAAAAGCATTTTTTATCATAACTGTCTGAATCCTTATTTTAGGATAATTAACATTTAATTTACTTTTTATAATTTGTAATTTTTCAATATTATTTAATACTTTCTCATAATTACTTCCAACCCTATTTTCTTCATAAACTTTTTTAGTGTATCCCTCAAAAGATATAGATATTCTATCTAGTTTTGCTTCTATCAATTTATAAGACATCTCTTCAGTTAATAAAAAAGCATTAGTATTAAAGTAAACATCTATTAACCCCTTCTTTTTTGCATACTTAACGAAATAGCTAATATCCTTATGAAGTAAAGGCTCACCTCTTATATTAAATTTAACACCATACAACCCATTATCAGAACCTTCATCTATTATTTTTTTAACATTTTCTTTTGAAATAAATCCTTTTTTATTCTTATTTCCAGAAACTGTTGTAGAACAAAACGGACATCTTAAATTACATGCATTTGTAACTTCAATATCTATAAATAAAGGAAAATTTTCTATATTAAAAATTTTTGGCCATTCCTCCCATTTTTTTCTATACTCAATAAATTTTTCATCATTTTTAGTAAAAAGATTCTCTCCTTCTAAATGATGAAACCATGTATTTATAGATTCTTTTTTCATTTTTTGGCCCATTTATCTGTAAAATTAGATGGTTTTTTATCTAAAATATTTTTGTAAAAATATAAAGAATTGTATTCTTTTTTTGTGGGTTCTTCCCATTTTTGCCAAGAAGAATCTTCTGTTATATTTAGAATATTAGAATTATAAAAATCTTTATAAATAGTAGGAGTAATTATTTCAAAACCAAACCCGTATCTCTTTTTACAATATTTATACAATAAACTCATAGTTTTGTATTTAAACCAGTCATTTCTTTTAGAATATTGATAAGTAAAACCAGCAGTATTCCCAAATCCATAACAATGTTGACTTTCAGATTCTGAATTTAAATCTTTTTTAGAATATAAAGTATATCCATCCTGCCCCACAACGCTAATTTTATTTGCTCCTTTAATATAAGCATAAAAAATAGCCCATGTTCCTATATCTCTTACACATCCAAACATTTTCCCATTTTTATATCTTACACAACATCTTTCATACTCTTTAGATTTTTTATTATCAGAACCTGGCTTCCATAATCTTTGAACATTTTTAAAAACTTTATATGACCCTTTCCAATGTTTTCTTAATTCTTTTTTCGAGAAATGCTCTGAAATTACTATTGTAGATTTTTTATCACATAAATGCCCATAAGCATCCCATCTTTTAGTAGATCCCCAGAAATGATAATCAGGAATTAAAAAATCTGTAATATAGTTACATCCAAAAGTAACACACTTATTTTCTTCTATAAATTTTTTTATCTTATCCCAATTTTTTTTCAGACTAGGACCAGAACCAACAACTACCACATGAGAATCTTTAATATTTTTTTCCATTTTGATTTACCCATTTAAATCTATTTATAATAAATTGTTTTAATTCATAATTTATATTGTTTATCTCAACTGTATCTATAATTGAGGTATCATAATCTAGAGAAGTATATTTACTATCCCATTTATCATCTATAAGATGATATGATACTTGTAAAATTCCTGTAGGTTTATTATTCTTCCAGTCAACTAATCTACACGCCATAGCTGTAGTAGAACCATTTTTACTTATCATTTTTCTAGCATCTTCTACATAATATATTCTATTTCTATCTTGTTCTTGCTCTATTGAATATGTATCAGATATTTTTCTGTTATATATATCTAAAAATGGTTCAAAATTATATTCAAATTTATTCATTAAAGTCGGGAAAAAATCTCTTATACTGATAAAATTAGACCTAATATTAATTGGATTATCAGTATTATCTTTTACCATAGCCCATGAGTAATACATTTGTGGTTTTGGATGTCTCATATCTGGTTGTAAGTTCCAGTTTCCATGATCTCCAAAAAACCAAAAAACAGAATTTGGCTCATTAAAATCCCAACAATCACTCATCAATAAATTAATTCTATTTTTAGCATATCTTAGTTCTTTTCGATATTTAGGTTTACCATAGGCCCAATAAGCTAAATGAATATGTTCATAATACATAAAATACATAGTATCTTTTAATATCTCTTCTTTTTGAATCTCTTTAATATACTTCTTCTCTCTATTAAAAAACTTTTTTCCATACTTTCCTCCCTGTGCCAAATAAGGTTTCTTTGACTTCTTATAAGAATTTTGTAATTCTATTTTAGAATTATTAGATAAAAATTTAAGAAATATTCTGCCGTTATGATATTTTACACTCCATCTATTTTCCAAAAATTTATTAGTTATAAAATCTTCTTCCCAATCCCATTTCCCTTCTCTCCGAGTATAAAATCCAATTCCATATTTTTTTAAATCTGATAACATTTTTCCGGTAAGCATTTCAATACAAGAAAATTGAGTAGAGCATCCTCCAATTTGACGCAAAAGAGTCATTTTATTTTTTTCAGCGACAGAAATAATTTTTTCTTTAAATTTATTAAATGACACTGAATCGAATAAAACACAATAAAATTTTATTTTCTTATCCATAACTACTTTTCTATCATAATAGCTCTTACTATTTTATTACTTATTTTCCCACTTCCTGGAATAACTTGCTTATATGTATTAGTAGAAAATCCTATATCAAATTTTTTAGATTGATGTTTTAAATACTTTTCATAATTTTTATATTTTCTGTAATCCATACCCATTTATTAAATTCCTAATTTGTACTTTTTAATAACTTAACAATTTTATCAATATCTTTTAACTCTATTATTTCTGTATTGAAATTTAAATCTTCTGTTATCTTTTCGGTATCTTGCAAAAATACTTCTTCAATATCATAATTAATAATATTATTAACTTTTAAATATGCTTTAAATAAATCATGAATATAAATTTTATAAATTTTATTCGGTGTGTATTCTATTTTATTACTATTATCTTCAATAGCTTCTTTAACTATACTTGCCATTTGAGAAATAGTTATAAAGTATCTATTACATTCTTTATCATCAACCAAAGTAAATGATCCTGACCTTATCTTTTGTTCATCCCATATATCTAATACACTTCCTTTAGAATTAAGGAAATTAACTCCTCTTACTAATTTAAAATTATAAAGTTTAACAATATAATCTGTAAATTGTTTTGTCAAAGCGTATATATTTTGTGGATTAGTTGCTTTATCTGAACTTATATATATAAACTTCTTCTCTTTTTTATTTAAATAATTTATTAATTCTAAATTTGATGTTATATTTATATCTATAGCATGTTTTATGTTATATTCACACCACATAACATGTTTTAAAGCAGCACAATTAACAACCGTATCTATCTCGTTATATTCTATAATGTTTTTTAACTTCTTAAAATCTCTTATATCTTCTATATAAATTTTTCCTTCTGGAATGCTACATACTCTATATAAATAAGCTAAACTATTTTCACTAATATCTACAGCCGTAATATTATATTGGTTTTCTATTAACAACTTACATAGGCATTTTCCAAGAGAGCCTCCTGCTCCTATTACCATAACATTTTTTTTATTCATAATTTTACTGCAATTTTAGGTACATATCATAACTCATTACATTTTTAATAGGATGCAACCATTTTTTGTTTATTTTAAATTTATTCTTTTTATAAAAATTTATTGCTTGATGATTTTTTAATACAACCCCTCCCCAAAGAACAATAACTTTTTTATTATCATTTTTAGAAACCTCAACAATATATTCCATCATTTCTGTTCCTAATCCTATACTTTGAAAGTCATCTAATATAGAAGGTGCTATTGTACATATTTCATTTTCTTTAAATTTCTTATTATACCTATATATTTCCCATTCTCTCATCCCAAAAAATAAAATACAATAACCTATAATCTTTTTATCAGTTATAATAATAACTCTTTTAATCCTATTATCCTTTTTCCTACAAATCTCTTCTGCTGTTCTATTATTAAAAAGATGTGGAGAATACCATTTCTTCATTTTTTCAGAAATAGAAGAAAAATATTCTTTTAATAACAACTCATCATTAGATCTTAATAACCTAATAATAAATTTTCCCCCATTTAATTTTATCTGTTTACTTTTTATAATTTAAAATCTTTCTGTATTTTAATTTCCCAAAAATTATTAGAATTCAATATCTCTAAAAATAATTCAGCACTATCTCCTTTTCCATATGCTCCTTCTATTTTATCGTCATATTTCAATGCTATCTCAATATTCTCTTTAATATCTTCTTTATCATATCCACAATTAAATATATTACTAGTTAAATCTCTTCCTCTTTGCCTCGTTCCAATATTAATAACTGGAACAGAAAAATAAGGAGCTTCTATAATAGCAGAACTAGAATTACCTATCATGAATTTAGCATTTGATAATAAAGTTATAAAATACTCATATTTAATTGATGAGAATATTCTAATTTTTTTATTATTCTCTAATCTCTTATACTCATCAAAAATAAAATCATTTCCATTATCATTATTAGGATTAATCACAATATAATTTAATTCACTTTTTATCATTACATCAACTATATTTTTAATTTGTTTTTTAATATTTTTTATTTCAGTTGTAACCGGATGAAAAATTAAAATTCCATATTTATCAAATTCTATTTTATGTATTTTTTTTACAGCATCATATAAATCTAAATCTATATTAAGTAGATTATCTATACTAGGAGAACCTATCACAAAAATATTATCTTCATTTTCTCCCATTTTTAACAATCTTTGTTTAGCTGTCTCATTAGCACAAAAATGAGCATGAGACATTTTGCTAATAGCATGTCTCATTGAGTCATCAATAGTCCCAGAAGTATCTCCTGCTTGTAAATGAATTGTTAAAACATTATTCAATGATCCTACTATTGCTCCTGCTAACATTTCTATTCTATCTCCCATTAAGCATATTAAATCTGGTTCTATTTCTTTAACATACTGAGAAAAACCATGAATAGTATTAGCAAGAGTGATATCCATCGTAGCATTATCTTTATAACTCAAATAAGCATGTACATTTTTATATTTGTTCTCATATATATTGTTTATAGTATATCCATGTTTAGAACTCAAATGCATACCAGTAGCAAATATAAAAACTTCATATAACTTGGATTTTACACATTTATCAATTAAAGATTTTATATGACCAAAATCAGCTCTTGTTCCAGTTATAAAAACTATTTTTTTCATTATCCAAAATCCTCATAATTTAAAATTTCATCTGCTTCTATATCTTTATTCATAATTTTACCAATTATATTATCAATATATAATGGAGAGATACCAGTACCTGGTCTTTTTTCAGTCAACATATTTTTTAAAATTTTTTCATTCTTTTTTATGAATCTTTTTGCTATAATACTAGTTTGAACAATTCCTTTCATCTCCAACTCTTCTTTTAATGGCTGTTTATTTTTTTCCCCACAAATCATAGATACTCTTCTAGCTTTTTTTATATAATCTTTTAATTCATTAGGAAGTAAACTCATTTGATGATCAGGCCCTTTTAATTTATTATCTATTGTAAAATGCTTCTCTAATATATCAGCACCTGCCGCAACAGCTAATCCTCCAGTTTCTATTTCTCTTGTATGATCAGAAAACCCAACTGGTAAATTAAACTCATCTTTTAAGAATTGAATAGAAAATAAATTAATTTTTTCTATATGAACAGGATATAAAGAGACACAATGTAAAAGAGATAAATCTTTACATCCATTGTCTCTTAAAATACTAATAGCCTCTCTAATCTCGTTAATAATAGACATACCTGTAGATAAAATAACTGGTAATCCAGTTCTTCCAATTTCTTTTAACAATTCTAAAGATTTTATACTTCCAGAAGAAATTTTAAACATTTTTATATCTAAATTATATAATACTTTAACCCATTTAGGAGAAAAAGGAGTTACTAAAAAATCTATATTCTTACTATCACAATACTGTTTTATTTCTTTTAATTCATTTTCTTTTAACTCATATTTTAATAACATATCTTGCTGTTTTTTTTCATTATCATATATTTTTTGATATTCTGCTTTAGGAGAATTCTTAATAGTTAATTCTTCAGCACTAAATGCCTGAAACTTTATACAATCTGCTCCTGCTGCCCTAGAAATATCTACTAATCTTAAAGAAGCAGAAATTTCTCCATTATGATTAACTCCAGCTTCTGCTATTATATAAGGTTTGTTTTTTAGAATATTCAACTATCTCTCAATCAACTCTTTTAAAATTATATCACATTTTTTCCTATTATTATAACATACTTGCTAATTTGTTAAACATCATATCTCCTTCTTCATCATTTTGTTCAGCAATATGTATCTGAGGATAATATTTTTCTGGTAATTTGACATATAAATTAAAAGTTCTCAGTAATCCATTTAATTCTTCTTTAAAAGAATTAGAGAAATTCAATACAGACCCAGGCCTTAGCTGAGTCGTATCTATAACTAAATGTTTATCTATCATCTTTTCTCTTTCACAAATGTCTCTTAACTCACATCCATGATAAGGAGTAAATAAATATATATTACATTCTATAAGATTATTTATATTCCATAATTTTCTATTTAATTCTATTGTATCAAAAATTAAACTTCTATTTTCAAAAGGAAATCCCATAATGTTATTAATTGAAGCACCAACTCCACAATCCGATAATATTTTCATTTTATCAATGACAAGATCGTTAGAATATCTTCTTTTTAAAATATTTTTTCTAAACTCTTCATTACCATGTTCTAGCCCAATAGTTAACCAAAACATACCAATTTTTTTTAATCTTTCTATTTTTTCTTTATTAATAGTTTCAAATCTAGTTTGAAACCAAAAAGGTAAATTTATTTTACTATATTCTTTTATAAATATATTAAATTCTTTATCCGACATATCTAAAAATGTTTCACTTGAGAAATATACAAACTCATAATTTTGTTTATCCAGTTGAAAATGTATTTGTTCTATAACTTTTTCTACACTATACCTACGATAATACATTCCACAATTATTTTTTTTAAATAAAATCTTTAATTTAGGAGCGGCACAAAAAGAACATTGATGTGGACATCCTCTATCCGTAGTTATATTTACCATTTTATACATACTACCCTGCATCGGTTTGTAAAACATTCTTTCATCAAAATCATCAAAACAAGGATATGGTAAGGATTGCAAATCAACTAATTTATGAGGATTGTTTTTTGTAATTTTCCCATCTTCTTTAAACCAAATACCATCTATATTTTTTGTACTTTTATTATTGGCCATATTTGTACACAATGTAGCAAATGGAATTTCTCCTTCCCCGACACATATCATATCTATAGATTTTTCATTTATAACAATATCTGGAGAAATAGTAGGGAAAACCCCTCCCACTATTATAGGGATATCTCCTATATCTTTCTTAATATAATCAACAATTTCAACACAATTATAAAAAAATGATTCTAACAAAGAGATACCTATAATATCAGGGTTATACTCATTTATGAGAATATGTATATCTGAAAAAATATCTTCTTTTTCTATTAAAATATTTTTTTCATCTTTTACTTCTTTTGTCATTTTTATTTGAGATCTTCTTTTATCAACATCTTTTTCATTTTTTAAATCATAAAAAACAGTATCAAATATTTTTACTGTATGCCCTTTGGATTTTAACGAGGCTGCAATAGAAGATAAACCTATAGGAACACCTGTAATTCCATATGGAGCCGTATAAACTAGTAATACTTTAATTGTTTTTTTCATGTATATTTTAATTTCTTCAAATATAAATTTATTCTTTTTATCCAATACTGAGAAACATCATCTCTTATATTATGATGAATAGACCCCCTCAAATGAGTAGCAAATAATTTTCCTTCATAATGCCACTCTGCCATATGCTCTCTACTCGCTTTCGACTTTTTAATATATTCTATATATATATTTTTCTTTTTTTTATCCAAAAATGGAAGTTTAACTTCATCAGAATCACCCAACACACATTTTATTGATTTACTTTTTAATTTATTATCGTAAAAAAGAAATGGAATTTTTGAAGAAGTCTCCCATCTAAATTTGCTCCCTATAGACATCCCCATAACTTTTTTTTCACGATCATTACTAACTATACTAAATTTAAGATTATTTTTACTCTTACTAAGTTTAGGCCTAAAATCTAAATCAATATCTTTTAACATATCTGATCTATAACAAAAACAATATGCAAAAGGAAAATTATGAGATCTATTCATTTCTAAAGGAGTGTCTGCCCCAAAAGCAGCATATCCATTATCTAAATTCTTAACGATAATATCATCCCAACCATGAATTAAAAAAACAAAATCTGTATCTACCATAATTACATATTTAGCAATAGTTTTTTTTGCAGCTAAATTCAAAGCCATTCCATGATTATAAGAAGAAACATATTGTTTATTAAACTTTGCCTTTCCAACAAATTCGTATCCATCTGGCACATTTTTAACAGAGCCAGATAAAACATACTTCCAATTAATATTATGCTTATCACTTAATAACTTCGATGATATTTCTTTCATCAATTCTGCATATTCAGCAGTACCCCTTGAGATACATACAAACAAATCTATATCAGCCATATTATGTTCTCCATGGAACTTGATATTCTCTTTTTCTTATAAATGTTAATCCTGGATGAACAGGCAAAGTAAAATGTTCTATTAATGGAATATTTTTGATAGATATTTCCCACGCCGCAAGATATGCATCTCCACACAACTTTTTTTTAATTAAAACTTTCATTTTTAGGATAAGTATCATTCATAATATTAACTCCCTGATTCTTAATTAAAGACAAAACATTTTAAAAATCTTTTAAAA
>SDBU01004341.1_pt1 | contig 17433 bp, 16 predicted proteins | sample 2277071 | NCBI WGS metagenome assembly SDBU01 (sample SAMN10397929, study PRJNA504765) | marine sediment metagenome | isolation source: marine sediment core GS08_GC12, 126 cmbsf | place: Arctic Ocean: Gakkel Ridge, Loki's castle | collected 2008 | reverse complement strand
AACTGACTGTGCCCAATGTGCATCTGCTTGCGGATGTCGTAGACGCGAACAGGTCGGTGTTCGCCGATGGCGGTTCGCCGGAGGTATCGGTAGACGCGGAGAGCATCATCATGTAACCACTCCTCCCAGTGCGTCCATGCTGCCGAGCGCTTCCATCCGTTGACTCCTGGCGCGGGCAGGATGCGCTCATGGTAGGGAGTCTGAATCAGTGGAATCTCTCGAATCTCTTTCGTACGTGTTGTTCTACTAATCCGTTTCATCTCAGTAATACATACACGTAACGATAGAGATTGGGGAGATTCCAGAGATTCCGTGCTCGCTCATGTCAATCCATGCTCTCGTCCAGGGCGCAGAATCCGTACTCCTGTAGCTCCTCCAGCGCCGTCCAGAATGCCGTGCGCGACATCATCAACTCGGCGGCCAGCAGGCGCACATCCACCATCTCGCCGTCGAACATGTCCTTGCGTAAGGCGGTGTACACGGCGCGGGCCTTCCGACTCAGCACCACTCTCCAGTAGCGCGTCCACCGCTTCGGAAGCTCCTGCGAGATTGGCTCCGAGTGGTGGATCATGACGCGCGTCGCCTGCATCAGGGTGCTCCGGCCCGCTGCCACTGCATGTCGTCTGGGGCTAGCTCCAGGCCGCCGCTCATGTGGCGTAGCGTCTCCAGCCACGGCCAGTGCATCCGTTCGACCGCTGCCAGGCACGTCTGCGGCGGTGCGCCCGCCTCCAGCATGATGTGGCCGAGGGCGACCTCCGCACAGGCGAAGTTGTAGGCGTCGAGCTTATCTGCGTACTCGATGATCTGACCCTCTAGCGTGTCCTCCTCCATCCGGCGCGCTGCTGCCGTCATGTATTCGGTCATCACCTCTGGTAGCCCGCCGTAGATCACGCCCACCGCCTCCCGTTCGATATCCGCTAGGGCAGCCTTGAACGTCGGATGCTTCGTCTTCAGGTGGCCGCCAGGTGAGTCGCCGGTCAAGCACTCAGCCACGTCATGCGCAAGCGCGCCCGCGAGCACCTTCTCGATGTTCGGGTAGTCGATTCGGTAGTACCGGAGGGCTAGGGCAACGATCAGTCCGATGCGCGTGACGCTGCCCTCATGACACATCAGGGACTCGCGCGGCTGCAGCATCAGGCGGCTGTGCCAGCGCGTCAGATCATGCTCGCGCCGGTCAGCGAGGAGGGTGGCGATGGCGAAGCTCGTCATTTCTTGGCCTTGCCTTTCCTGGCCTTCGGTGCTTGGTTACCCCATACGGCATCGCCCTTGCTGGCGTCTAGCTCGCGCCACAGACGCCGCGCGAACAGTTCCAGGTAGGGGCCAGGCGAGACGCGCATGACCATCGGCCAGAAGAACTCGTCCGGCTTGACGCTGTGCCCGCCTACGCGGGGCGCGTAGAACTGCGTGTCGTACTTCGCCGTCCGTGCCGGTAGGTGCCCCTTCACTCCGAACAAGATCTGCTCGGTCGTGCCACGATAGTAGACGCCCTGGCCGCCGTGGTCTGGGAGCACCAGCCCATCAGCGCGGACGCCGTCCTTGCGCGTCTTGTTCCAGGTGACCTGTGTGATGTAGCGGAAGCCCCAGGCATCCATCACGTCGAGGCCTTCGCGTAGCCTGCCGTTGATCGCCCACAGATAGAGGTGACAATTCTCGGCGGCGGCCTGCAGCACACCGCAACCCTTGCACTTCGCCTTCGGGTCGGTTGCGATATTGAAGTAGGGGCACAGCGGTCTGTGCTCACCCATCGCTTCGATAGCGGCCACCGGCATGGTCGGGTACTGTGCGGTAGCGTGTGAGACATCCCACGGAGGATCGCCTACGATGGTCTGGAACTGACCGGCGGGAATCTTCCCTGGATCATGCACCTCATCGTACTCTTGCGTGCCCTTCGCGCCCTTCGAGCGTGGTGGCTTGTAGTCGGGATGGACTTGCCGTAGCCAGTCGCTGACGAGCATGGCATGGCGCGTCGTATCCTCATCGTACTGCTCCAGCCAATGGATGGCGAAGCCCTCTCGCACGCAGGCGATGGCAAGGGAACGTCCGTACAGCACCTTGTCGCCGAGCATGATGATTGGCTTGTGCTGCCGCTCGGCGTCCCTGACCAGGACACGGAGCCGGTCGATCTCGTCCTCCTTCGGTGGGCCGAAGATCTCAGTCGCCGGATGCCAGTTCTCCTTGCGCGCGTACTCTGCGCCAGGCAACTTCTTGGTCACGGGTTCACCTCCAGAGTTGCTTCATCTCGTCGATGGGGCCACGGCTAACCGTGAACCCTTCGGTGCCCTCGTATGCGCGCGTACGCGCACGGGCGTGCTTGCGCAGGCGACGACTGAGTGCGTCAGCGAAGTCCACGACGATTAGCCTGTCCTTGCCCTCGGCGATTCTCATGCCGCGCCCCACAGCCTGGATCGCGCGGTGGTCTGCCTTGCCTCCCCTCGCGTTGATCAGGCAGGAGATGGCAGGCACGTCCACACCCTCATCGAAGATGCTCGTTGCTATCACAATAGGGAGCGTGCGGGCAGCTAGACGTTCCAGCCCCTTCTTCCGGCGGGCCATGCCGGACGAGCCGTGGAGGAACTGAGAGTCTACCAGGAGGCGCTCCAGGTGTTCGCCATGGTCGATCCGGTCGACCAGCACCAGGGTCGTGTGCCCTAGCTCGCGTAGGTCGTGGGCCGCCTCCTGCACCAGCTTGTTCCGGTGGCTGTTGTCGACCACGCCATCCTGGTACTCGCCCCAGGCATGCAGCATGGGCGTCTCTGTGCGGCTGACGTACGTGGGATTCTTCCGCATGTCCGTCTGCCCGTCCTTGCTGGCCTGCCAGGGCAGCATCTTCATCTCCTCTCGTTCCTGCAGCTCCCTGGCTAGCGTGGGATCGGCATCGTACTCCAGCATGAAGATCTCCGGCGCGACAGCGTATCCTCCTTCGATTAGCTCAGCGGGCGTCTCCTCATAGATGGCAGGGCCGGTGGCACCGACCAGCCTAAGTTCGGTGCCTACATCCTTGTCCGGCGTCGCGCTGTAGCCGAAGCGGAAGCGTGCGGGGATGGCCTGGGCCACCTGGAAGAACGTCGGGGCGGGTACGTGATGGCACTCGTCGAAGTGGACGACATCGAACTCAGCCAGGAACGCTCGCATCAGATCCGCCTTCGCCTTCGCCTCGGCCAGGCCGTAGCGGAAGTCGTCCTCGCGCGCGACGTCACGCCTGCGGAGCATCGGCAGGGGCTTGATCTTCTCGCCGTGCGCGGAGCGGACGGCCCGTTCCTTGTTGGCCTCCTTGCGCGGTGCATTCTTCTTCGTCAGGTAACGCTTGATGAAACGACCGGCTGCATCCAGGTGCGCGTAGACCGTCTGGAACATCGCAATGGTTATGTCCCCTGGCTGCCACGTGCTGTCACCCACGATGCCCACCAGCGTACTGTCCTTGGGGAGGCTGTAGGCCTTGCGGTAGCGCTTGGCGGTCTGGGTAACAAGCTCGCGCCGGTGGGCCAGCACAATTGTCCGGCGCGCCAGGATGCGTGTGATCTCAATGAGCACCTCGGTCTTGCCAGCGCTGGTCGCCATGTGCAGCACACCGGCCTCCTTCGCCAGGGCTGCCGTCACCGCTTCCTCTTGATAGGGCCGGAGGATGATCGTGCTGGGCAGGTCACCCAGGGTCGCGCACGTGTCGCGTGCTGGCGCGCGCTCATCCACGTGGCGCACGCGGACGCCCTGATGGTGCAGGGAAGCCGCCACGTGCGGCCACAGCCCCGCAGGGAAGGAGTTGTCGGTGCGGAGAAGCCTGGTGTACCCGTCCCACCGGCGTGCCTTGAATGCGCTGGAGAATTGGTATCCTGGCGCGCGGAACGACAGCAACTCATTCACCGCCGCGATGACGGTGGCGCTACCCTCCACGCGGGCGGTGATAGTGCCGTGGAATATCTTGGCGGTGTCGGCCAAGGATGCTCTACCTACTCGGCTGCCGGTGCGTCCTCTGGCGGCGGTGGAGCCGCCTCCGGCGAGGGCGCGGCACCGGCGACTGTCTGGAAGGCGGTTGCAAACTTCAGTCGCACGGTTTGGATCAGCGGCAGGGCCTGGGCCAGGGTGTCCGGCGTACCCTTGATCGGCAGATCCCGCAGGGTCTGCATCAGGAACTGAAGCTCCTGCGCCCCGAAGGAGATCGAGACGGACGGGATCGCCTTCGCCGCAGGACTCCGTCGCCTCCGGCGGGTGCGAGTAGTGCTGGGTTTCTTAGCCATGGGTAGCTACCTCCGAATGTACTATACGCGCAGGGCCAATTTACGTGCTCGTCTCTTCTGTGGCGTGCCTTAGCTGATCAACCCAATCGCACGTAGGTCTACAATCAGCGTACCGAGCACGTCGGCTATCTCATCAAGGGTCGTCGCGTCTGCATCATAGCTGCGGTCAGGTATGACGTTCGACTCTGTGTATGCCTGCACTGTCCCCACCGCCAGCGTACCGTCAATGATCATGGAGTCGGGAGTGCGCCAGGTATCAGCCACCGAACGATAGAGCAACACATCGCCGCCCACGAGGATGCCACCGCCGATACCAACAATCGGCATCTGTAGCTGGCCCTCAGCGGTCATGCGATTACTTACCACACCATCGCTGGTGGAGAACCGCAGATCATCCTCAAGGGCATCGATGGCCCAAAGCTCAAAAGCGCCATCATGGTCAGCGGCCAAGTACACCTGAAATACCCCGCCGAGTGCCGAGCCACCAGCGCTCCCAAATAGACGCGCAATACCTCGCGTCGTATCGTTCGCACCAACACTCAACCCTGTGGCCCCCTGTACCGTCAAAGCCGCACCCACAATCAAACCAGAATCCATGACAACAAAATCTGGAGTGCGCCACACACTTGCAGAAGTGCGATACCACAGGCAATCTCCGCCGATGAGAATACCCGCGCCGGAGCCGCTAGTCGGTAACTGCAACTGTCCGCCATAGGTGAAGCGTGCCTTCTCTGTGCCGCCGACGAACCGGACGTCGTCCTCGTAGGCTTCTATGCGCCAGTTCTCGATGGTCGCATCATAGTCGGCAGCCATGTGCAAGCGTATCTCTCCGCCCTCGGCGGAGCCTGCGCCATCGCCGTAGAGAATGAGCGTGCCCTGGTCGGCGTCGTCTGTGCCGACCTCTAGCGGATTGCCTAGGAGGATGCCGCCGCCATGGACGCCACCCGCGAGGTAGCTGCGGCGGTCGGCGACCGATGTGATGGCACCCGCCACGGTCACGACCTCGGCCAGCGGTGTGCTATTGGAGGGGAACCCTGTTGTGTTCACCGCGACCGCGCCGGACGTATTGACGAACACATAGTTCGTGTCATCGTCCGCCATCGTTAGCGAGCCAGCGGAGATGGAGTAGAAGACGCCCGCCACCCATTCCTGGCCCTGCTCGAAATCAATGTCCAGGCCCGTGGCAGCCGTCACCCGTAGGGAACGCGTGTGCTTCGATCCGTACAGGACGTGTGGAAGCGGCTCCACGCCCGCCCCAGGCGTCGTAGGCGGCCCGTCCGTGGGGCCACTGCCCGTTGTCGGCGTAGTGATAACGAGGCCGCTGCCGTCGCTGAAGCGCCTGATGTCCGCCTTCAGGCGTTCGATCTCATCCAGCGCCAGGCGGTTCTGATTCTGCGTTTGGAGTGTCGGCTGCCGTCTCATCGTCCCTACGCCTTCACCCGCTCCAGCCCCTCAGAGCAGAGCCGGTTATTTGCGAAGCCTGTTGCAGCCGCGATGCCATCAGATACGTCGCTCCATGATCCTGTGTCAAAGGGCGCGTGCATCATCTGCACAGTGTTCGCCTCCGCAGCAGCCACCTCTCCGGCGAACAGAAGGTCGAGACTGGAATCCCAGATCATGGCGCGCATGTTCGTCGGCACCGGCGTCGATGCGATCTCCTCCCAGTCAGCACCGTTATTTCGCGTCCGATGGATACCGCTAGTTGCAGCCCGCAGCATGTAGATGTCCATGGCCGCGAGGAAGAATGCACGCACCGGCTCATTACCTGATGAGGAGAATGTCACGCTCGGCGACCAGTCCAGCCCGTCGTTATCGCTGTAGTCTACATGTGTCTGCGCGGCGGATGCATCGTCGTACGCCCACAGGATGCGACCATTCTGGCCGATGATAATCGGCAATGGTTGATTCGCATCCGCGAAGTCCGTGAGCACAGGATTGCCCGCGTCGACCATATCTGTGTGCGTGTATGTTGCGCCCGCGCCGCTTGTCGCATCCAGCGTAATGAGGAAGACCTGCATCCGCACCGAGCCTCCTTGCCAGGTGATGCCACTGGCGATGATCCGATTCTGGTTACTTGGATCTGCCGTGATATTGCGGTAGCGCGTGTAGCTACTGTCTGATGCCTGCGTGGTATCCTCGTAGACCTCTGTCCAGATTGCGCCATCGTCGGTCGACCGGAAGACCTTCGGTGCGCTGACCCCTCCGAACGAACTGAGAGCATAGAGATCGCCGTTCGCCGCACGGCAGATGCTAGGGCATTCGGCGACGGTTGTGTTGTTCCAGGTCACGCCCATGTCGGGACTGATCTGAAGCGTCTCCCAGTTGCCGAACACATCAGTCCCGCGTATGCGGAAGATCGTCTCGCCCATCCCAGGGAAGTGATAGAGATGGACGACCGGCCAGGAGGTGGCATCCTCGCTCTGCTTCACCCAGTTGCCCTGTCCGGTACGTAGGAGCGTCGCTGTCTTGCCCGCTACGCCATCATAGACCGAGGCCAAGACGCCCTCTGCGAATCCTGTGGGTCGCCGGTACGCAATGGCCAGATGCCAGCCGATAGCACTGGCAGGCCACGTCGTACTGAACGGCGCGCCGAAGGGTCGGATGAACGCCCAGGTCGCACCGTAGTCAACGGTCTTGGCGATGCCCTCATCCGTGGCAGCCAGGTACACGTCTTGCCAGGCTACGACGTTGAGCAGATGATGCGGACGGTTGCCCGCCGTACCAGGAAGCACGTCGGGTATCGGCCACCAGCCGACGCCGTCGTTCGCCCTGTAGAAGGTCTTGTTGTCCAGCAGCGCACCGAACTGCTGATGCTGGCCCGCGTTGCCATCGACGCCGACGCCGTCTGTATTGATGCCGATGAACGCACCGCCACCATCCTCCCATCCTGCATCTCCAATGGGAAAGTAATCCGCGCTGTAGATGTACGGGTTGCCTGGAGCACCGCCGCCAGAGCGTGTGAATAGCAAGCCCAGGTCGCCGGAGGCGAAGTTTGACACCACGGCATCCGTGACGGTGTCGAGTGCATTGCGTGGCTGTGCTGCCGAGCCTGCGCCCTGTGCGATCTCGCTCTTCCAGGCGTCGCGGCCATCTTGCACGTAGCACGAGGCGAACCAAGACTCCACCACGTCGCCGACACCTCCGAACACCCAGATGCGGTTCACCGAGGGGTCGGAGACCAGCAGCCCGTTGAGCGGACGCGGGTCGGTCGGGCCTGGGTTCACATGCCCCACACCATGGCGCGGCCACTTGGTCGCGTCGTTGAAGTCCGTCCAGACCTGCCAGGTGTCGCCGTAGTTGCTGGAGATGAGCACGCGATCTGTCGTGGTGGCCCAAAGGATGCCGCGCCGCACTGTGTCCGGCTTGATGGCCGTGATGGGGTCGCCGTCGGCGTCGGTGTATTCCAGCACCAACGTAGCCATCCCATCGATGCTCCGATAGATGCGCCCGTTGTCCGTGCCGAACAGAATGATCACGGGGTCTTCCCGCTGGCGCGGATTGTATGTGATGGCCGTGACCACAGCGTCGCCGGATGGTGTGGCGATGTCCTGCCAGGTCTGCGCGCCATCGAACGTAGCCATGCAGGTGTTGCCGCCCGCGCACGCGATGATGGGCACGTAGATATCGTTGTTGTCTGTGCTGACGGTGATAGTCCTGATGGTAGAGTCAGTCAGTCCGCCGGTGCCGTCGCCGCACCCGTCGTCTGTCACGGTCAGCGTGATGCTGATCTCGGCGTCCACGGAGGGATCGTACGCCACAGTAATCCGCTTCAGGTCGGGGCCGCTTCGATCCATCGCGCCGCCCGCGTAGTCATCCTGCCAGCGGTAGTTGACGATCCTGCCTCCCTGATCTGCAGATGTGCTGGCATCGAGTGTGACGACCACCATCAGGGCGCTGCCTGCCAACTGGCGTTCGGGGCGCGCCGTGAAGTCTGCACGGGGTTCGACGCAACCCGTCGTGCCGCCCTGGTCGCCTCCGAAGAGGCTCACCGACGTGCTAGCGCGCTTGGCCGTGAGCGAGTGTCGGTATCCGCGCACCCACCAGTTGCCAGTCTTGTTGGTCACCGTCTGGTCGTCGATGCCCATGGTCACCGCTAGGTCGATCTCTGGATCGAACGGCACCGCCACCTCAATAGAGTCAAGTATGCGGTGGAACTTGTTGACCAGCCGGATGGCGACCGAGGCGGCCTTCGCCGCAAGCTGGATCAGGCTGCTGGTGTAGGTCATGGCGAACAGGTGAGGATCGCCCACCACGAGATCGTCTGACTGCGTGCTGGCACTCTCCTGGATCTGGGTTGTGATCTGGTTGCCCTCGGCGTCGACGTTGGCAGCGGAGGAGATGGCTGCGCCTCGCACGGTCACGCGCTTCTTCACCTGGTCTTCGTCCTCGTCGTCGGCGATGTTCACAATCCGACCCGTGGCGAAGGCCCTGGTCGCGGCGGTGAACACGTAGTCGCCGCCCACAGCAGCCCAGACGGAGCCGTCGTACACGGCGGGCACACCGCCAGCATAGCCGCCCGCCGCTACGCGCCCTAGCTCGTAGTAGTTCACTGCGTCGACCGCGCCCTCCCGCCGGACGACGATGTGGTACTGCGTGCCCGCCGTAAGCTCGACGCCGGAGAGGATGCGGATGGGCACCTCGGTGTATGTGACCGCGTTCAGAAGCTGCCCGTTGTACTTGGCGGTGCCGCCGAGCAGAGTCGAGCCTGGCTTGCCGGTGCCGTCGTCATCATACAGTTCGAAGTAGATGCCATCGGTTGGCGCGGCGACCATCCGCAGGAACATGCTGAGTGTCGCCGCAGCGCCATCGACGGATGGCGTCCATCCCTGGCTCCGGCGCTCGCGAGCCGCAGCGTCGCCTAGCGCATCGTTAGTGTCGATGCTGCCGACAGCGCTGAAGCTGTCGGTCGTATCAGCGGTCTCGTCGCTGCCTCCTATCACGTAGGTTCGGTACGGGCGGTCGGCGGGCATCTCCAGTAGTGTGCGGATGCGTAGTGCGCCACCGCGCGTCTCGAACGCACGGTTACCATCGACGTCGGCGATGGCACGGATCATGTCGGAGATGTGTGCCATGTCCATGTAGGCCGTCTGGACGGTGCCTATCGTCCAGTCGTTCACGGCATCATCGATATCGTAGTGCTCGTTGAACGCAGGCGTGAAGTCCACCCCTGAATCATTCAGCAGATCGATGATCGCATCCTTCGCACCGATGTTCGTGAAGCTCTTGGCTGGGCGGGTGCGGTACGGTCGGGTGAGCTTGGCCGTCCGGCCCACGCAGTCGATGACGTGCCCACTCACTGCATGGCGGCGGCGCTTGACCTTGCCGGTGAAGATGCGAGTCATCTCGCCATCGTATCCGGCGTTGACTTCCACGTCCATCCCGCGATTGACCCAGGATGGGACGGAGACCATCGTCAGCACGCACGTCGGCGGAAGCGATTCGATGTCGTAACTGATGTCGATGCCGGTGAGGTTGCCTGGCTCTGCGGTGCCATCCTCGGCCAGGCCGGACGCGAGAAGCTCATCGCCGATTCTGACCTCGATCTGAATCGTGCGGTCGATGGCGAAGATGCTGTCGGCCAGGGACATGCTATCGCTCCAGGAATTCTATGCTGTACTTGTACCTGCCGTCTGTGGGGTCGCCGTCGCAGTCCAGCAGGGCGATGTCCTTCGGTAGCTGGGTCACGAACTTCGCCTTCTGAATCTTCGCGGTTATCGTCCTGCCCTCGGAGTCCACCAGGTCGCCGACCGTGTTGGCAATCTGGAAGGCTTGCATCGCGTCGCGCGTGGTGGCGCTACAGGAGCCTCTGACCGTTCGGCGACGGCTCCGCACTCCCCAATCGGTCGTGACCGTCACGTTAGCCATCAGCGGTTCGTGCTCGATCTGCTTCTGTTCGTAATTCCAATCGTCGGCCCCGCCCCGCTGCGGCGAGTCCTCCCATGGGAATGTGTATCCTGCGAATGACCACTGCGTCGGCATCGTCTATCTCCTACGTGCGGGGAACTCCAGAGCCTAGTGTACCGAATCGTGGCGATGACAGTCCAGCGCGCGCGGCGGCGTCGTCAAGCTGCTCCTCGAAGTCCTCGAAGATCTGCCGTCGAAGCTCTTCCCAGTTCCCGAAGTTGGCCGCGATGTTCACCGCCAGGTTGAAGCCTCCGCCACCCTTCTGTCCGTCCAGGTCACGGATCGCCTGCCTCATATTTTCATTCCGAACGACATCCGTGCCTGCGGGCAGGCGCATAAGCTCTGGCCCGTGCTCGCCGACCAGGGCCATGCCACCGATGAAGTTCAGCACTCCCTTCTCCAACCCCGCCCAGTCCATGACAGCGCCCCAGCCGCCACCGACGCCGCCTAGGAAGTCCTTCACCGGCCCAGGTAGGACGTTCCATGCTGCACCCAGGGCAGTCCTGAGCCAGCCGTTGAAGTCGATGATGCTAAGGAACGCGTCCTTGATCGCACCCGCGATGGCCGTGCCGATGGAGGCGAACCAGCCTGGAATCCTCGGCAGGATGTCATCGACGAAGGCCAGTGCCTTGTCACCGAACTCGACCGACCACTTCGGCACGTCGACGAGTGTGCCGATGATCTCCTTCCAATGGTCTCCGATGAAGGCGGCAATCTTCGCTGGGATGCCCGCGACGAATCCCATGATGTCTAGGAGGAACGCTCCGATCTCATCGCGCCATTTGATGACCGCCATCTGCACAGGGAACAGTGCGAACAGAATCGTCTTCCAGTGATCGCCAATGAAGGCAGCGATCTGGCCTGGAAGATCTACGACGAATCCCGCGACGTCCTTGATGAACGCTGCGATCTCTTCGCGGAACATGATGATCAGGCTAGGCACAGGGAACAGCGCGAACAGGATCGTCTTCCAGTGGTCGCCGATGAAGGCGGCGATCTGGCCTGGGAGATCTGCGACGAACCCTGGCACGGCGGAGAGGAAGCCCATGATCTGCTCGCGGAACTTGTAGATCAAGAACGGGATCGGGAACAGCGCGATCATTAAGACGGCGGCAGCCCCACCGACCAGCCGCCCAATGTTCTCCGCCGTGAAGTGCTGCTTGAACCAGGCGGGCAAGGCGTCAGTGAAGAACTCCTGTAGGATGTCGAACAGCGACATCAGCCCAGACCAGATCTGATCGCGGTACTTGACGATCAGGAAGATGGCAACGATAGCGGCAATGACAGCTGCCACAAGCAGTGGGTTGGCCATGGCGAGCGCCAGCACCGTGTGGAACATGGTTGCAATCGCGGAGGCCGCTCCGAGAATGGCGGGGCCTGCCACCTTCAGTATTGCCGCTGGCTTGAACAGCCCCGCGACACCCGCGCCGACGACGATGCCGATGCCCTGGAACGATCCCTTGAGCATACCACGGAGGGCCGTGCCGAGAGAGACGCCCGCCTTCTCTGCGCCGGTGACCTTCCCTGTGCCGAACGCCTTGTCGAGGTTGACCTTGAGCTTCGCCGAGTCAGACCGGATCGCTGCCTGCAGCCCGCGCGTGAAGCTCCACATGGAACTGGCGGCCTTGGCGATAGACGACCGTAATGTATTCCATCCAATCGCTGCCATCTTCACAGCGAACGTGCCCGCATGAGTCGCGCCGGAGGCCAAGGCCGACCCGAAGTTCCACATGGCGGTAGCGACCTTGGGCAAGATGATAAACATGTCCACGAGCAGCTTCAGTCCGCTCGCGAGCACGGAGACGAACAAGAGGAAGGCACCTGTGACCAGTGCCACAGCGGAGCCAATGGCACCGAACAGAATGACGAATTTGGCCAGGCGAGGATTCTCGTCCATCCAGGCCTTCAGCGCGGTGATGAATGGGATGACTGTATCCCGAAGGAAGCTCGCTAGCACCGGCGCGACCACCGAGCCAATAGTGATGGCTAGAATTTCTAGCGATGCCTTAGCCTGCTTGGTGGCGAATCCTGTCGTCTCCTCCATCACCGCGAATGCCTCGGCGGTGAGACCGGCAGCGTTGTTGGTGCGCTCCAAGACATCGGCGTATGTATCGCCCTGCGCCACAGCAGAGCCTAGCACGTCGGTCAGTGCGCGGACGTTCGGGAACAGGATGGCAAGCTGGTCGACCTCCCCTCCGGTTAGGTCAATCAGATCTTGCAGGACGGCGAGCAGCCCGTCTTCCTTGATGCTCTTCCGCAGATCGCCGAAGGTCATGCCGACACTGGCTAGCAGCTCTTCCGCCTCTGTAGACGGCTTGAGAAGCTGAGTCAAGACTGCCTTGAGCGAGGTGCCTGCAGTGGCGGCATCCATACCGACACGCGTCATGATCGCCATGTTCGCCGCGACCTCTTCGAAGCTCAAGTTCATGGCCGACGCGACAGGTAGCACCTTGCCGAGAGAACCGGCGAAGGCCTCCGGCGGCATCTTGCCTTCCTTCACCGCCGCGATGAAGATGTCAGTCGCCTTCTCTGCGCTTAGGACGTCTTCTCCGTAGGCGTTGACCGCCGAGGAGACACCATCGACCACCACGGCCACGTCGCCTAGACCGGCGGCGGATGCACGGCTGGACGAGTCCAGAATACGGAGTGCCTTATCGGTGTCGCCGGTGGCGGAGACGGCGAAGTAGAATGCCTCGGCAAGCGCATTAGGCCCGATGCCCACGGCGGGTGCGAGCGCCTCGACGCTGGCCTTGACCTTGTCGACCTCCTCTCTGGTCAGAGATGTGAGGCCGACTGTTCTGGCGAGCGTCGCTTCGTACGTGTTGAAGACAGATGCGGCCTTGCCAAACGCAGCAACACCCACACCACCTATGAGTGCGAGTTGTATACCAGCGCCGCGCGCGGCGGTGCTGATCCCACCGAGTGCGGTGGACAGTCCTCTGGCCTTGGCTGCCGCGCCGCCAATGACTCCGCCCGCCTGCTGCATTCCCTGCCGCAGACCGGCTAGGTCAGTGATGATGCGGATGACGATGTCTCTGGCTGCCATCAGCTAATTCACTCGCTCACCTCTTCTCCCTCTTCCGGCTTCTTGACAATCCTGATCGGTAGCGGACGGCCTCCTGGAGTCCGCGCGGTCGCGGTCTCCTCTAGGCGCGGGATGGATGCGGGCACATGCCATCCACTGTCTGTCGCATCCGACAGGAGTTCTCGTATGCTCTCCAGGTACTCCGCCCCTTCCTTCGGGGACATTGCGAACATACCGGCGGCGGCGATCTGCGCCTGCCACAGCATCTCTTGCCGCTCTCGCTTGTCTTTGTGCTTGAGCAGTAACCGTATCTGGGGCACAGTCAAGTCTAGGACGTAGTCGATGCTCCACCCGTAGGCGGCGACCATCGCCTCGACTAGCTTGCCGATTCCACCTCGCTCGGTGACCCCGTTGCCGCCGTCACCGTCTGACCGAACAGCGACGTCACCTCCGTAAAATCCTTGATGAGCTGTGGGATGTCGTTCTGCATGATGAAGGTCTTGATCACCCGCAGTGCGTTGACCGGCGTGGCTTCCTCCGCGAGGAACTCCTCGTCGTCCGGCGAGCGCAGCGCGATGGCCAACAGCTTGGGCAAGGCGTCAGGGATCGTCCGCACGATCTGGAGCAGGGCGGGGAAGACCTTGTCCACGTCGATGCTGGACGGGTCGCTGACATCCACGTCTCCGATCTGTTGGAACAGTTCGAAGCCGCCGGTGTCCGCCATGGTGGTCGCCAGCACATCCAGGAGCCTGGCTGTGCCGCGTAGTCCCAGCGGGCGCTGGTCGAACTCACGGCCCGCGATCTTCACGACCTTGCTGACTGGATCGAGTACTCCGATATCAGTTTGCATTGCTACACCTCTCCTTGGCGGGAAGCGCTAAGCCCGACTCCGCATAAGAGAGTCGGGTACATCCCGCTATTCTTGTGGGCATCCTCCATGGATGCGCCTCCTTTCGTTTGCCCCTGCCTAGCCAGGAATATAGGAGCTGATACGAAATATGGGTCTAGCCTTTGCTCTGGGTGCCATGAGACGCATACTTACTATCGTCCCTTCTTGGATCGGCGGCTGGAACGCTTGGCCTTCTTAGACATGTCGCTCTCCTTGTTGGCCTGGGCTGCCTTGGCACGCGGTGCCTTGGCCTGCGTGGGCGTGCTGTGGGTGCGTTCAGGGCCGGTGCCCCACTGCCGGAGGGCATCGCTGGTATCCGGCGGGCCTTCGACGGCAGCCGCTTCCTCGTCGTGGGCGGCGTCCGCGCGCGCCTTCACGATCCGGCCCAGGGCCAAGTCCCAGGCCCTGGCGACGTCCTCTGCTCTGGGCAGGTGATCGTGGGACTCGATCACGACCAGTTGTTCGGTCGTGACCTCTAGCTCACCGGCCATCTCCTCGGCGCTGATATTCAGCGCCGCCCGTTGTCGTACCCTCGGCGGGATGAATTGTTCAGTCATCAGTCACCTCGTCCTTCCTGATGCGCGCGTCGGCTTACGTTCCGGCTGCGCCCTGCTCGACGACTAGCTGTCCAAGCTGGTCACCGTCATCGCGTGTCGGATCAGAGATGCCGACCCAGGTGCACTTCATCAGGGTCTCGCCCGTGCGGGTGAACCGCATGGACGCGGCCTCGGACTGGTATGCCGAGTACAGCATCACGGTTGTGTACAGCGTCGCGGCGACACAGTTCGGGATCTCGGACACCAGCGCGATGCTGCGAGCGCAGACCGTGATGTTGTTCGAGCCGAAGGTGATCAGCTGCCCTTCGCCCTGGTCGACCGCCTGCTGCAGGTAGGCCATGACATTGGCGAAGGAGAACTCCTTCATGGTGAACTCCAGGCGGGCACGTTCTGCCTGCGCGAAGGTCGCCACCGGCGACAGTACCTGGTCGGCCATCACCTCGAAGTACTCGACCTCGTAGGTGAAGACTGCCTCGCCGTCTGTCAGCCCTAGCTCGGTGCCGTCAGCGGGCACGCCAGCCGTAAGCTCCAGTGCCACGCCAGAGGCGGGAACGGAGACGTCGATATAGAATCGACCTGGGCCAACCTTGATCTTAGATGCGTCAAGTCCCATGATGTTACTCCTCGTTCGCCGTGTCGCCTATTGGCGCATCGGCCTTGGTCTTGGTAGACCCACGTCGCTTACGACGTCGGGGTGTTGCTGGGGCGGCGGGCGGCCAGTGCGACCGGATGGCATCCGGCTCAACCTTCTGCTTCTCCACCAGCCAGTTTTCTGGGTCACTGCCAGTCACGGCCTCGACGTCCGAGGCCGGAATGTCTAGGGTTACCTGGTGCCGGAACCAGTAGGACTCTTTCTTGCCCCTAGCTCGACGACGGCCAGATCGTCCAATGTACGTGACTTTCACAATGTCCATCGCTACTCCCAGTCTGCCAGCCCTTGCGGACAGGGTCAACGACTGCTCCATCCGGCGCTAGTCAAGCTCGTCCTGGTCGGCATACATGACCGAGAACGTGGCGATGATGTGCCAGAGCTTCTGCTCGCCCTCGAACTGCTTGGTGTAGGTGACGTAGTTGAGCATCATGACCCACAGGCGCACGTCGAGATCATGCAGGGCTTGGTGCTGCCCGTCCAGTACGATCTTCAGGCGATCATGTACCGCCTCGGCTCCGGCGCTGTCCGACTCCCGTGCCCATATATGGAAGTCGACCTCGGCATCCCTGACGGCGGTGGTCTGGTCGCTGCCGTCGCCATCGTCGGCTGCCTTGTTGAAGGTCACCCAGCGGATGCCGGTGTTGGCCGCCTGGACGTGCTCCTGAACGGCAGTCTGGTAGATGCGGCTGTCGCCATCGACGGCACCGAGGAGCCAGGCCAGGTCGCCATCGACTCCGGCATCTGCCTCTAGCAGAGTCTTGATCGCTCGGTACAGACGTCGCATGTCTATCCAACCTCCGGTACGGAAACAGCCCAAGCATTGTACTGCCCAAGACTGGCTATAAGCATATCGCTGATAGTGACGCTGTCATCTCCGTTGAGGTCGTATTCTGGCTTCCAGTTGGGAGATGCGGGTGTGGTTCCGAAGTGCGCGGCGAGGTCAATGAACCACGGATCGCCGAGCAGATCTGGTGTCGATAGCGTCACCTCGATCTTCCCTCCGTCGTTGAACAGGAGAGATGGCAATGGGCCGATGGCGTACGTCTTGAACCCGCCGATGCTCCAATCGATGTCTTTCATGCGGCCATGCGGACAGTCGACAGATTCCACCTTGCCTGCCTGCTCTATGCCGATCAGGTTCTCGATGAAGATGAGTACCTTGTCTCGCGCGCGCGCAACCGGATACACGACCTGAAGGACGTCGTTGATCACAGGTAACCGCACGACTTCGACCTGGCCAATGCCAGGCACGGTCTGCACTGTTACTTCTGTAGTCATCCAGCCTCCGGTACGCGGATGGCCCATATCGTCAGGTTCGTCGCATCGTCGACGTTGACCTCCACCAGTCCGGCAGCGGTATTGAACAGGGTAGCGGGCAGCGGGCCGAGCACATAGAGTGTGTCTGCCGCCACCGTCCAGGTGATGTCTTCCGACCGCCCGTGCGAGCAGTCTACAGAGCGGACTGTTCCGCTCTTGGCACCGGCACCGTTCTCGATGAAGATGAGCAGCTTGCCGTCGCTGTCGTTGTCGAGCTGGTTGTCGTTCGCACCGGCGACACCGGCAGTCTTGGTGACGGCGGCCACAGCCACGCCAGGAGCGACCTGCACTGTGATCTGTAGATCGGGCACTAGGCCTTCTCCTTCCCGCATTCGCAGGCGGGATACGGGCACGTATGCGCACGTGCGGAGACACGGGCGCGCGTACGCGGGCGCTTAGGCGTAGGTGCGTCCGTGTGCGGGTGAGCGGGTATGCGCGCGATGTCCGTGGTCTTGAGCGGTTGCCCGTCTCGCGTCCGATGTGCAGGTGCTAACTTCGTAGCCATGATTCATTCTTCTCCTATCTCGTGGCTCGACGCAAGGCGTTCTCCAGGCCGCGCGCGACAGTCTCAACGATGAACCGTTCGTTCTTCACCAGTGCATCGGTCAGGTACGGCTTCGCAGTCATGCCTGGGCCGGTGCCGTCGTGGACACGCTTGGAGTAGCGCAGCCAGGTGCCAACCTCGGTGACTAGCGTCTGGCCCTGCTCCTCCACCAGGCGAGGCGACTGCCGACCGCCAAGGTTGGTGCTCTTCGCGGTGGCTGGATCTCCGCTATGGTCAGTGCTGGGCGCGGCGACATGTACCGAGCGCCGGAGCGTGCCGGTACGCCGGTAGCCACGCTCTGGTTGGGAGTAGA
>SDBU01004340.1_pt1 | contig 17438 bp, 16 predicted proteins | sample 2277071 | NCBI WGS metagenome assembly SDBU01 (sample SAMN10397929, study PRJNA504765) | marine sediment metagenome | isolation source: marine sediment core GS08_GC12, 126 cmbsf | place: Arctic Ocean: Gakkel Ridge, Loki's castle | collected 2008 | reverse complement strand
GGCTTCATCTGCGTCGACGGATGCGCCACAGATCAGGCACAGGGGCGGGAACAGCAGCTGCAGCGGATTGAATCGGAGCAGAAATCCGGAGGCCACACTCAAGGCCAGGTAACCTGGCAGGCAGCGCCGATCAAGGCCGCCTCACCGCCCAGTTGCGCCGGTATCACTTTGAGCTGTGCTCGCGGGAGGGTGAAGATGTGTTCATGCAGCGATTCCATCATGGCCGGTCCAAAATGGTCCCAGGCCCGGGCCATGGCGCCGCCCAGGACCACCACGTGGGGATCAAGCAGGTTGACTGCATGGGAAATCGCCAGACCCAGTACGGTGCCGTATTCCCGCCAGGCGCGCAAGGCCCGCTCATCCCCCCGGCCCGCCAGGTCACTCACTTTCTGGGGTGAATCGGCGCTGCCGCCCAGTTCGGCGAAGGTGCGCAGCAACCCCCGTATGGAAACGTGATCCTCCCAGGTGCGGCCGTCGCTCCAGACCGACAACCCGTACTCGGCGGCGGTGCCGGTGGCCCCATGATAGGTTTTTCCATCCAAGACAATGCCCCATCCCAGACCGGTACCCAGAGTGATCCCCACCACGTAAGGGGCTCCCTGGGCGGCCCCGGCCCGGGCCTCTCCAAGGGCAAAAACATTGGCGTCATTGTCCAGCCAAACCGGCACCCCGGACGCTTGGGCGAATTGATCACGCAGGGCATAGCCGTTCAGCAGGGTGATATTCGGTGTCTCAAGGATCACGCCACGATTGATATCCAGGGGACCGGGGCAACCAATCCCGATGCCGGCCAAGTCATTGCGGCTATTTCCACTTGACGCCAGGGTCTGATCGATAACGGCCAGGGTGGCCGCTATCAGCTCATCACCGTTGTTTAATGATTCGGTGGCCACCGGGGGACATTGTTGCCGCAATTTCAGGTCGCGGCCTACCAGGCCGGCCTTGATGAAGGTGCCGCCGATATCGATACCGACCGCCAGTGTAGACATGCTGCTGCAGCCCTAATCTGTAGTTGAAGTATCTCCGACGGCGGGTTCCGGGCCGCTGGTGTCCCCTGAAGAACTGTCCGGGGAGCCGGCTTCAATGGCCGCGTCGATCTCGCCGGCCGTGGTATCGGCGGGCAGGGCAGTCGGCTCAGTTACCGGGGCTGTCGGTTCCGGCTGCTCCTGGTCCTGTTCTTCGGGCTCTATGGCGGTTGTGTCGATTGCGGCGGTATCCGCCGGTTGTTCGATCAGCTCCGCACCGGTCGAGTCGGCAGCCGTGGTATCCGCCGGTTGTTCGATCAGCTCCGCACCGGTCGTGTCGGCGGCCGTGGTATCCACCGGTTGTTCGATCAGCTCCGCACCGGTCGTGTCGGCGGCCGTGGTATCCACCGTTTGTTCTACTGGTGCCGCGACGACCGAATCGGTAGCGGTGATTTCACCTCCCACTGTTTCCAGGGAATCCACCTCTGGCTGCAAAACCGGGGCAGCTGCATACCGGACCGGGAGTATCCCCTGCCACCCGGCATCGAAAGGAGTTCCCGGCAGGGTCCCATGCACCAGGGTCTCCCGGCCGCGGCCGGTAAGGTCGCTGAGCACGATCACACCACCGGAGCCCGAAGCGGTGTAGTCCCAGACCTGATATGCGCCTCGGCTACCGCTGGCGGGGTATTGTTGGATGGCCGTGGGGAGACCGTATAGCAATATCACCCGGCCCCTTTCTGATAACCGGCCGGCGCCGGCCCAGCCGGGATCGTATAGGCGGGCCAGGGGCCAATGGGCAGTGAGTTCCTCCAGGTAGTTGGCAGAGTCCCGCTCCACCGTGCGGGCCAAGCGGGTGATAGTCCGGGCCAGCAGCTGCGCCTGGATCGCGGAATCAGCCTGCTGGTACCGAACCGGGTCGAACCGGGGCCAAACCGCCGCCAACCCCGGGGCCAGATCGATGTGAGCCAGGCTGGAGTCTCGGGGAGTATCCGCCGGCAATACCTGAAATCTTGCCCCCGCGGACACGGTATCAGCGTTCACCGTCACCCGCAAGTCCAGGTGGTAAGCGCCCGGTTCATAGCCCGACAGGTTTACAGCCCCCCATTCGCGGAGCGTGAGGGCCGCCGAAGCGAACATCCGCGGTTCACCTATAGATACTTCCTGGCTGTCCCGCGTGATAGTGGTCTTTAGCAGGATACTATCCTGGGGGGTAAGGCCGTAAAGCTCGGTATAGTACCAGAGGAGAGGATTGTGGTCACTAAAGTCGCCGGCGGCGTTGGGAAGCACCATCAGACCTTGCCTGGTGAACTCCGGCCGGGTCGTGTTCGGCGAAATAAGGTAGGCCGGTTGCAGGGAACTGATTTGAATGCCCGTGCGTCCCCAGCTGGTGATCTCCAGCGCCAGGGTGGTGTCCACCAGCGACCCCTGCCAGTCTTCGACTACCACCTGCAAGTCGTATTTCCCCGGCTTAAGGGTAAAAGTAGCTTGTTTTGGAATGCGTCCCGGCGCCTGTGGCCGGCGGTCAACCACCTCCAGCTCCTTAAAAGCGATGATCGCCCCCCGGCGCTTGACCATCACCACCGCCGCGGCCCGGGCCACCTGATGATCACCATCGTCCCGCCAATCGAGGGCAAAGCGGTCCAGGCCCAGGTACACCTCCAGCCGGGTTTGGCCGCTTGGAGCGCGGAAAGTGCCCCAGGCGATTGCCACCGGCACCTTAGCGCTCAATACCGCCGCCAGCAGGCCGATGATTACGTAGATAGAGCGGGACTTAAGCTGCATGTTGCTCCAGGGAAACCGAGACCAGCCGGGAGAGGCCCTCCTCCTCCATGGTCACACCGTATAGATAATTGGCCTGTTGCATAGTCAGTTTATTATGCGTCACGATGATGAATTGGGTATCCTTGGCGAACTGGTTTATCACGCGGCTGAATTTACCGATATTCATGTCGTCCAGGGGAGCATCCACCTCGTCTAAAATACAAAAGGGACTGGGCTTAACCAAGTAGATTGCGAATAGCAGGGCAATGGCGGTCAGGGCCTTCTCCCCGGCCGACAGACTGCGGAGCGAGCGGGTATTCTTGCCGGGCGGCTGAGCCACAATCTCCAGGCCCGCTTCCAGGGGGTCCGGGTCACCTATCAAGCGCAGATCACCTACCCCGCCTTCGAAGAATAGGTTAAAGGTTTGCTTGAAGTGATACCGGATTTGGTCATATGTCTCACGGAATTGTTCCCGGGCCTGGTCGTCGATACGGCGGATGGTTTCCAGCAGACTGGCCTCGGCCGCCACCAGGTCGTCACGTTGCTCGGTCAGAAAACCCAGGCGCTGGGCTTCCTCTTCATATTCATTCGCTACCGCCATGTTAATTGGACCGATGCGCTCCAGCGACGCCTGAATTTTACCGATGCCGGCCCGCAGGGAGGGTTCGTCGGGCAGGTCTGCGGCCGGCTCACCAGGTACCGCCACAGCATATAGCTCCTGAATCCGGCTGCTGATCAACTCCTCTTGCTGTTGCAGATCGAGGACGTTGAGTTCCAGTTCCTGCTGCCGGGCCAGGGCCGCTTCGCGGCCGTGCTGCTGTTCCCGGATGCGGGCCTCCAGGCGGGAAACTTCATCGCGGGTCTCCCTGGCGGCCACCTCCCGGCGTTCAGCCGCCACCCGCCGTTCAGCCACGGCCGCCGACTGCACCTGCTCCTCGGCTTCTGCTTCTGATAATCGCCCGGTCAACTCCTCAATGCTGTGCCGGGCCTGCCCACCCTCCTCCTCCAACCGGATGATCCGTTCGGCGGCCGCCTCCAGGTTGGCTTCCAACCCTAATTTCCGCTCCGCCCACTTCTCACGCTGGTTCTCCAGATTAAGGAGTTCCACCCGCAATTCTTGCAGCGCTTGTTGCCACCGATCGCGATGGTCCCGGACCTGCTGGAATTGTTCCTGCGCCCGGGCGATCGCCTGCTGCAGTCCGGATTCCTGGTCCTGTAAATCGGCGATTTCCTTTTCGTGGGCGGCGCGGGCCGCCTCCAGGCCGCTGATTATCTCCCGCAAGTTCGGGGCCTGGGGCTGGAGCTCTTCGATGTCATGCCGGCCCCGCTGCAGCTCGAACCCCAGTTTAGCTATCTCGGCATCGATGTCCCCGGATTCCCCCAGGACCGCATCTACTGTAGTATTGAGTTCAGTTCGGCGGGCGTTCAATGCGGTACGCTCCCGTTCCATTTCCGCCAGCCGCTCCATCAGCCCGGTCTCCTGGCCGGCCAACTTGCTAAGTTCCGCCCGCAAGCGTTCAATTTCCGCCGACCGTCCCACCAAGCTGGCCGGACCGGTCACTGAATTGCTACCCACGGCGGCGCCGGAATGGACCAGCACCGACACATCACCATGCAAATCTCCCCCGGCGGTAACCACGGTCATTCCCGCCGGCAACTCCCTGGCGGCCGGTTGATTATCGGCTATAAAAAAGACCCCATCCAGCAACCGTTCGAAGAGGCCTTCGTACTCTCGCGGATAGGAGATCAATTGCGCCAACGGTTGGCCAGGGAATTGCCGGGGAATCTTGATCTGGCGCTTCTTTTCGAGCGGTTTCAGGCGGTCCAGGGGAATTACCGCCAGGCGACCGAATTCCTTCTCGCGAGCCCGCTCCAGGAGCTGCTGAGCCTGGGACTCGGTTTCCACCACCAGGCAGGTGGCAAACACCCCCAGGGCCGCTTCGACGGCACAGGCATGAGCGGCTTCAACCACCAACAGGTCAGCCGCCACCCCCCGCAGTCCGGGAAACTCCTCCGAGCGGGCCAATACTTCCCGGACTCCATCCGGGTAACCCTCGTGGTGCTGGATCAGCTGGCTGTAGATATCCAGCCGGGACTGCATCACCTGTGAGGCGGTGTTCAGCCGGTTGCGTTCCTCCTGCAGCTCGTTCTCCCCGGCCACCCGGGTCGCCAGTTCCTGCTCGACAATTTCCAGGTCATTCACCAAGACCCTCATCCGGCCGACCATTTCAGCCTTGCGGGTAGCTGACTCGGCCTGGCGCTGCTCCAAATTCTTAAGGTCGGCCGTCCGGGTGCGCAGGGCTGCCTCCAGACGCTCCAATTCCCGGCTCTTCTCACCAATTATTTCCAATGACCGGTCGCGGCGGGCGATTCTTTCGTTCACCAGATGCTGATGGCTGAATTTCTTCTCGCGCACAGCCTGAAGACGTTGTTCACGGTCCTGGTATTGCTCGTTAACCGCTGCCTCTTCGGCGCGCCGGGTCTCAAACGCGGCCTGCTTTTCCTTCAGGTTCGGGGCCAGGCTGGAAAGTTCTTCCTCCAGTCGAGCCAGCTCAATCTGTTGGTCCTCCCGACGATTGCTTTCGGCCTCCCGTTCCCGTTCGAATCGCGCCAGACTTTCGCCGGTGGCACGTAACTGCTCCCGGGACACCAGTTGCTCCTGCTGAAGCTTATTAAGCCCCGTGACGGCGATCTCCAGTGCCTGGCGGGAAGCGGCCAGCTGCTCCTCAAGCCGCCGGTACTCCCGCTGTAACTCGACCAGCTGGGTTTCATCCTTGGAAATGACCTGTGTCTCGTCCAGATGATTCCGGCGAACTCCGGCCAGGGCCTCCTGCAACGGGTCCCGTTTCTGGTGCAACCAATGTATCTGCCGAGCCGCCAGGCCCAGCTCCAAACGTTGCAGCTCGGCGCTGATCCGTTTATGGCGCTCGAAGCGTTTCAATTGCAGGCCCAGGGCCTTGACCTGCCCGTCCACCTCCGCGATTATATCACCGACGCGCTCCAGATCGCCGCGGGTGGCTTCCAGCTTGCGATAGGTAGCGGCCCGCTGCTTGCGATATTTATTAATCCCGGCGGCTTCCTCGAACATGCGCCGCCGGTCATCCCCCGATTCCCCCAGTATGGCATCGATCATCTTCAGCTCAATCACCGAGTAGGCGTCGCTACCCATCCCGGTATCCATAAACAGATCCATGATATCCTTACGGCGGCAGGGATTCTGGTTCAGCAGGTATTCACTCTCCCCGTCCCGGTGGAGCCGGCGGGTAATCTCCACATCGGTATATTCTACGGGAAGTTTGGATTTGTCATTGTGGATCGTGAGGGTCACTTCACACATGCCGGAGGGTTTGTGGCTCCTGCTGCCGTTGAAGATGACCTCCTCCATGCGGGTGCTGCGCAGGATGCTCTGTTTCTGTTCACCCAACACCCAGCGCAGGGCATCCACGATATTGGTCTTGCCGCACCCGTTAGGTCCGACCACGCCGGTGATGCCTTCACCAAAGGTCATGCGGGTCTTCTTGCCGAAGGACTTGAATCCGTTTAGAGATAGGTTGGAAATATACATGCAGGGTTAGTTCTTTAGTCCGGCGCCCTTATAGTACTGGGGAACAACTATCTCGGCAATTCACCAAACTGGCGGCACTGGGAAAGGCTTAATTTGGCGCTAACGGCGCGGGCAAGCAATGCGAATCGCGGTGCTTGCCGGAAACTACCAAGCTTGAACAGAGGATCGATGTATAACCTGAATATGTGACGCTGACTTAGCGGGGCTTGCGCGAGCCAAACATCACGATACTGAGATAGAAACCTTCATAGCGAGGAAACAGGTCCTTAGCGAGCAGGGGCAGAGTGGCTCGGTATCCGCCCTCGACCCGATATACGGCGGTTCCGGTATAAATGGAGCCGCCGAAACCGGCCTGAAGGTAGGGGGCCCAGCGCAGGGAAGATTCTCGCCACAGATGCCTCCATCTGCCCACCTCCACCACAAAACCGGAGGCGCCCAGCTGCAGGTTAGTATGAGGCAGGAACCCGCCGGCCATCTTATCCTGGAACCAGAGTCGATTCCACCCCAGGCCAAGTTCAAAGAAATAGTTCTGTGACGGGTTGCGTTCCACGCGGCCGGTATACGGGTCGTAGTAGGGCAACGCCAGACCTTCCTCCTCGATATGGATGCCGGTAAGATAATAGAACTGATCGGTAAGGTAAGGATTAGTGCCGCGAGTATAGAAGATGCTCTGACCGGATGACATGGTGAAACCAACTCCGCCGACCCGGACTTTCTCGTCATCCTCAGCCTGTGCCGGCCCCACCAGAAGCCAGCCTAGCACCAGCAGGATAATTCGTCTGTAATCCCGGCCCTCGAAAGGACCATCATGTTGCGCTCTCATTTCTCAGGTAAACCCCGTATACTTGCCAATCGTTCCCAGGAATCGGGCCCGGCTACCAGCCGCTCCACTATTCCATCACCCGCCAGTGAGGTTTCCACGATCTCTTCCACGTCCTGCGGGGTCACGCCCAGATACCAGATGCCCGCCGGATAGATCACCACCGCCACCCCCAATTCGCAGGCGTTGAGACAGCCGGCTTTATTTGCCCGTATTCGACCTTTGAGCCCCCGCCGAGCCAGAGTTTCGGCAAACTCAAGCCGCACCTGCGATCCACCCTTGTCGTCGCAACAGCCCCGGGGATGGCCCGCGCGACGCTGGTTGGTGCATATAAAAATATGTTTCTCATAGGGCGGGACAGCCATAGCAAGCTCAAGTTGTGGCCGACTCCGGGATGCTCACAACCACCTTGCCCCGCTGCCGCCGATCCTCAAGATAGCGGTGGGCCCGGGCCACATCCTCGAGCGGAAACACCCGATCCACAAACGGCCGGTAGCGGCGCTCCTCAAAGCCTTTCAATACCTCCCTGAAGGTATCTAAGTCGCCCATGGTGGACCCCAGATAGCTCAGGTGCTTTCTAAAGGTATGGCGCAGGTTTATCTCAACCCGGGCGCCGGTGGTGCCGCCGCAGAAAACCAGCCGGGCGCCCAGGCCCATGGTCCGCAGGGCCTGGTTCCAGGTGGCGGCGCCCACGTGTTCAAAGACCACCTGCACCTTGTCCGCTCCGGCGATCTCCAGCACCCTTCGGTGCCAATTATCGGTATAATGATCAACCACCTCGTGGGCCCCCATGGCCCGGGCGAATTCAGTCTTATCCCCGGCGGAGGCGGTGGCAATTACGCGTGCTCCCAGGTCTGAGGCAATCTGGATGGCGGCGGCCCCCACACCCGACGATCCCCCCACAACCAATACTGTCTCCCCGGCCTGCAAGGCCGCCCTTTTGACCAGCATCTGGTAGGCGGTCAGAAACACCAGACCGAACGAAGCTGCCTCCTCGAATGAGAGGCCTGTTGGTTTGGGGAAGAGGTTAGTAGGGGCCAGGGCCACCAGTCCGGCCTGTACCCCGTCAGCGTCCTCACCCAAAATGCCATAGTCCGCACAGAGGTTCTCCCGGCCTGCCCGACAGGCCACGCACCGGCCGCAGAACAGCCCCGGCTGCACCACCACTTCGTCGCCGGGGGCCAGGGTGGTTATGTCTGCCCCGACCGCCTGCACAATCCCGGCGCCGTCGCTGCCCATGATCAGCGGCAGCGGCACACCGGGCATTCCTCCCCGGACCCACAGGTCAAGGTGGTTCAGCGCGGCGGCCTTCATGGCCACCAACACCTGGCCGGGAGCGATCGGTGGCGCCGGCAGCTGTTCAATCCGCAGGACTTCAAGTCCGCCAGGGCCGTGGATGCGAGCCGCCCGCAACTACTGGTCCTCGTCGACATCTTCGAATTCCGCGTCGATAATCTGATCGTCGCGGTAAGGCGGTGGCGATTCCTGGTGTTCCCCCGGCATGATGCGCCTGAAAGTCCGCGAGAGGCGCAGGACCAGCCAGGAGATGGCCGCACCCAAGGCAATGATTAAGAGTGTGCGTAGCATAACCGGTTATTGACTCCGGGCCGGGTTCAGGAAACGGGTGCCGGTGACCGGCTCACGCACAAACTTGATGATCTCATCCAAGTCGGCCCGTTTATTGACGAAGTCGATGTCGTTGGTATTGATGATCAACAATGGGCTGCGGTCATAACGGAAAAAGTACTCGTTATAGAGCTGGTTCAGGGAGTCGAGATATTTCCAGTCCATTCTCTGCTCATAGGAGCGCCCCCGGGCTTTGATATTGGCCATCAGGCGGTCGGTATCCGACTGCAGGTAGATCACCAGGTCCGGATAGACCACATCCCTCTCCAGCAGGCTGGCCAGGCGGTTATAGAGCGCCATTTCCTTCTCGCTTAGAGTCAAAGAGGCGAACAGGCGATCCTTCATGAACATGTAATCGGTGACCAGCAGCGGCGCAAACAGGTCCAGCTGCTGCAAGTCCTGTTGCTGACGGTAGCGGGAAAGCAGGAACCAGAGCTGGGTCTGGAAGGCGTAGACCTCCGGGGCGCGATAGAAATCCTCCAGAAAGGGGTTCTCATCGAACTCTTCCTCTACCAGGCGGGCCTCCAGCCGCTCGGCGATCAGGCTGGCCAAGCTGGTCTTGCCCACGCCGATACTCCCTTCCACCGCCAGTAAAAAGCCCTTCCCTATCACGGCTGCGCCTCTGATGCCCGCTGCAGCTCCACAGCTGAGTCATCCTTACAGGTGTCCAGCAACTCAGCGATAGTCCGGCCGGTTAGCGGGTCCCGGAAATCCGGCTGAACTTCGGCCAGGGGCAGCAGCACGAACCGGCGCTGATGGTAGCGTGGGTGGGGTAAAACCAGGCTGGGAGAGGCCGTTACCAAGGCACCATGCACGATCAAATCAATATCGAGCGGGCGGGGGCTCAGTGGTTTATGACTAGCTGTTCGTCCCCGCTCCCGCTCAAGCTTCTGGCAGACTCGGAGCAGCTCCTTTGGCGGCAAGTCCGTTTCCAGGACCAGCACCTGGTTCAGATAGTCCGGCTGCCGGGCGGTAACCCCCACCGGCTCAGTTTCGTAAATGGAGCTGGCGGCCACCAGGGTGATCCCCCCAGTGGCGGCCAAGCGGCGGGCGGCAGTTTCCAGGTGGGCAGCCCTATCACCCAGGTTGCTGCCCAGACCGAGTATCGCACGCTCAGGCATCCAGCACCTGCGCCCGCTGCCGAGTCAGCTCCACCTCGACGGTATCGAATATACCCTCCACCGGGGCGGACGGTTTGCGCACCCGGACGGTAATCTCCTCTGCCGGAAACTTCTCGAACAGAGCCTTTAATACCAGCCAGACCGCCCCCTCTATGAGCCGGCAGTTGGTGCTGGTGAACGCCCGGGCGGTGGCGTGATATACGGCGTTATAGTCGATGGTATGTTCCAGCGAATCCTCCCGGGCGGCCCGTCCCAGGTCACCACGAATTTCCACGTCTATATAGAACCGCTGCCCCAGTTCTACTTCTTGGGGCGTAACGCCATGGTTGGCAAACAGGGCGATATTATCCAGGCGGATGACGTCCATCAGTAGTGGTACCACCATTATCCAGCGGAAGCTGCCGGTGACAGCCCAGTGCTACCGGGCGGCGCACCGAAAAGCGGCCGGGATCGGTACCTACTTTAATATTGAATTTAAGTTAGCCGGGTAGGAATGGACCAATATTTCCACCCCGGCTGGTGGCTGAAGGCAAGCATGGTTCTGCCACCGGTAGTTATCGGCCTGGAATTTGATCACATTAGGTTACAGGACTGATATCTTCCTCAGCGATCAAATCAGTGCAGGCGGGGAAAGGCCCGCGGGACACCTCGTTTGCGTTTATAACCCGAGCCCTTCATTTCACGTCGCATCCCACGTTCACCGAGCCGCCGTTTCAACTGGCCCATGAAGTGTTCGTCGAAAGTGGCATATTTGGCCAGCTGAATCTCGGTCAGTACATCCTCCACTGCCTCCATATGCTTGCGCCGCAGCTCCAGGCGGGCCAGGTCGAGCCGGTGCAGCTGATCTATAAACTTTTTTGTATCCCGGCGGGAGACTTTGCCGCCCTCGATCTTTTCCACGAATTCCCGGTGCAACTCGCGGCGCTGCTCCCCGATTTTCTGCATTTCATCCCGGTGGGCCCGCGCCCGGGGGAAGAACTTTTCGGCCTGTTCCTCAGAGAGTTCAAGGTATTCGGTCAGCTTCCACATACGCACCATACTGGCCTGGCGGGGAGTGTGTTGCGGCCAGGGTCCGCCCGGTTGACCAGGGTGCATCATCGGTCCCATCGGAGGGAGATCTTCTGCCTCCTCCTGCAACCAGGCCAGGACGGCATCGTCCCGGTCAGCAGGTTGCAACCCGGGTTCCTCCACGGTCTGGGCTGCCAGGGTAATCCAGCCCAACAGCAGCGAGAGCCCTATCCTGATAAATGATTTATTGAGTGTTGTGTTCATCTTCATTTCGTCAACCTTTCAAATTGATCGATTGCAGCAGCTCAGCGCCGGTCTCCAATTCCAGAATCGCATCCAGCAAGTAGTCCAGATCCTCAACCTCCATGAGGCTGCTCATGTATAGTTCCCAGGCCAACTCTGATTCTTCCTCATCGAGGACCAGTTCCTCGCCGACCTGGCTAACCAAGTATTCCTGCCATAGGTCTTCCTGGCGCTGCTCCTGGAGGGCTGAGAATGAGAGCAAGAAGAGCAATCCCAGACTGAGTGCTGAACCCAATGATGACACTATGGCCCGGCGCCGGCCGCGCCTGTGAAGCTCCTGCCTTACGCCCAATAGAAACGTGCCGCCATCCGAAAAATCCGGCTCACCGGGTCTGTGTTCAGACATCTTTGAGCATCCCTTTCAGCTTCTTGCGGGCCGTGTGAAAAGCCACTTTAACCACGTTTTCGGTCGTTCCCAGGATATGAGCCGTGTTATCCACGGTCAGCTCCTGTAATCCTCTTAGAATCACTACCTTACGCTCCTGGGATGATAACCGCGGCAAGGCAGCCAGCAGTGCCCGGCGCCGCCGGCCGGAATCATCATCGGGCGAGTATTCAGCCGGAGCGGGATGTTCTCCCAAGGGGAGCCATTCCCGCAGCCGCTGCCGGCGAAAATGGGAATTGAGGACGTTGGCGGCGATGCGATACAGCCAGGTAGCCAGCTGGCTCTCCCCCCGGAAGCGATGCAGATTCTTATAGGCCTTGATAAAAACCTCCTGAGCCAAGTCATCGCTGTCCTCCACACTGCCCGTAGAGCGAAACATGAACCGCCTGATCCGTTCCTGGTATTTCAGTACCAGTTGATCGAATGCTCCTTGATCGCCACCAAGGAAGCGGGCGATAAGCGTTCTGTCGTCTGACATACATGGTACCCTTTTGACGCCGGGCGTGCAGGAAAGTTAACGGAATAATAGCCCATAATTTCCCCTACTCTGTGATTGACTCTGCTCGCTCCCAATTTTACTTTACTCGATGCCATTCATACCGCTTTTACCATCGCCGGCGCTCACATGGATCGTTTTCCTGGGAGCAATTCTTATTTTATTGGGAATCACGGAATGGATCTCCGCCCGATTGCGGGTAGGCACCGATGTCACCCGTCGCACGGTGCATATCATCGTCGGTCTGCTGATCTTCTTCTGCCGCTTCATTTTCCAGGAGCCGTTCTGGCCACTTATAACCGGAGTTCTATTCACCGGGATCAACCTGGTTACGCTGCGAATGGAAAAGTTCAAAAGCATGCATGGCACCGAGCGGATCAGTTACGGCACAGTCTATTTCCCCCTGGCTTTCGTGATCCTGGTGGCCCTTTTCTGGGAGCGCTCCCCGCTGGCCCTGGAGATCGGCATCCTTGTGCTGGCCTTAGCCGATCCTTTGGCGGCCTGGGTAGGGCGGCGTTGGGGTAGGCGTCCATTCGCGTTATGGCAGGACCCCAAAACCCTCGCCGGGACAGTGGCCATGTGGGCCGGTTCGTTCCTGTTGATCGGCGCCGGGCTGGTGTATCTGGGACCACTCACTAATGTGCCGCCCATTGAGCCGCTCCAACTCCTGCTCACCACGGCGCTGGCCGCGACTGTGGCAACCATCGCCGAGATCCAGTCCAAGCGGGGGTCTGACAACTTGACGGTGCCGATGGTAGTGGGACTTTTTATCTATCTCTTTATGGATTTGCCCCTTGACGCCCTGGTCCCCTTCCTGCTCTGGACCGTCGGCTCGGGAGTGGTGCTGGGGTTGGCTTTCCGGGCCCGGGCATTGTCGATCAGCGGGTTGTTCAGCGCCTGGCTGCTGGGGCTTTTCATTTTCCTTAGCGGAGGCTGGAATTGGGTCTGGCCTATGGTGGCTTTTTTCGTGCTGAGCTCAATACTGACGCGCTATAATCGCCGGACGGCAGCGTTATCCGGCCGGGTGGGTTCAACCGCCCTGTCCTGGGCCAATCCCGGACAGCGTGACTTAGTCCAGGTGATGGCCAACGGCGGAATTCCGTTGCTGGTGGCGCTGGCCTATGGATTGGGGCGGATGGAGTCGCTATATCCGGTCTACCTGGCGGCTCTGGCCGGGGCCACTGCCGATACATGGGCCACGGAGATCGGCAGTTGGAGCAAGCGGCCACCCCGTGATATCATCACCCGCCGCCCCATACCCCAGGGGACTTCGGGCGGGGTTACCTGGCTGGGCACCACCGGCAGCCTGGTGGGAGCGGCCACCCTGGCGGTGGTGGGTTGGGGACTGCAACCGCAGCTGTTTTCATCGAGCCTATGGGTGATTATCACGGCTATCGGCTTTTTTGCGGCCCTGGTCGACAGCCTATTGGGAGCCACTGTGCAGGCCCGCTACCGGGACCCGGCCACCGGCGAGATCACGGAGGACACTGCCCTGCGCCCGGTGGGCGCTGAGCTCCACAGCGGCTGGAGCTGGCTGGATAATAATATGGTCAACCTGATGTGTACCACCGGTGCGGCACTGGCCGGTCTCGCATTCTTGATATAACCGCGTCCAATATGCCTGAACCCAAGCATACCTTCCATTTCAACACCGAGCAACAGGCGGCTATCGACCATCCCCTGGCGCCGTTGATGGTCCTGGCCGGTCCGGGTACCGGCAAGACCGCCACGCTCAGCGGCCGGATCGATCATCTGATTACCGAGGTGGGTCTACTCCCCAATCGCATCCTGGCCCTGACCTTCACGGAAAAAGCCGCTGGCGAGCTCAGGAACCGGGTCGGCAAGCAGCATGGTTCCGCGAAGCGCCCGCTATGCGCTTCCACATTCCACTCGTTCTGCCTGGGAATTGTGCAGGAATTTTCACCCCAATTCCGATCAAAGTACCTAATGACGGAAGGTGACATTCTCTATCTCCTGCGCCGGCATTTCGTCGAGCTGACTGAATTGAAGTCGGCCCAGTTTCGCCGTGATCCGGTGGCGGCCATCCGGGCCTGGAGCAAATTTTTCAGCCGCCTGGGCGATGAACTCATTCCAGCCGATGAGCTTCCCAGCCAGATTGCCGCCACCGGCGAGTTATTGTCAAAGGAAGCCGTTAATGGCTGGGAGGAGTATTATCACCAACTTCAGGATATCGGCGCTGTGTACCCGCACTACCAGGATTGGAAGCGGGCCGCCAACGCCATGGATTATGCGGATATGATCATCCATTGCCGGCAGCTGATCGATCAGGAACCGCAGATCCGCCGGGAAATCCAGGGACGCTATGACACCATTATCGTGGATGAATTCCAGGATAATAATCACGCCCTGAACCTGATTATCGCCCAGCTGGCCCAGCAACATCAAAGCGTCACCGTTGTCGGTGACGAGGACCAGTGCATTTATCGCTTCAGGGGAGCCAGCGCCCAAAATTTCCTCGATTTCCAGAAGCGTTACGGCCGGCATCCGGATTTCCGGCGCATCATCCTGACCACTAATTACCGGTCAACTCAGCCGATACTCGATCTGGCTGAAAGTGTGATCAGTCCCAACCCGCACCGGACGCCGAAAAAATTGGTCTCAGCTAGCGGTAAAGGCCCCCGGCCCCGGCTGTTGATCGGCCCCGCGACCAGCCACATCGATGCGGTGGCGGACTATATCACCAAGGGGACCGAGCAGCAGATCCCGCTGGGCGAATGGGCGGTTCTGGTCCGGTCCCATCGGCAAGCCCGGCAAATGGCCCGGGGCCTTAAACAGCGCGACCTGCCAACGCAATACCTGACAGTGAATTTTTTCACATTGCCCGCAATCAGGCTGGTCCTGGCCTGGTGCGATTTCCTGGCAAATAATGAAGCGGCGCAGCAGGCCTGCTACCCGATTCTGAAGCAAGCCTTGAAACGCCCGCCAAGGCCGGAGGAACTGCGCTGGTTCCTTAACAGAACAGCCAGTAATCACCGTCGCGAGTCGGGCGACCAGCGGGTTCCGGACGCAGTGGCCCATCTGGAGTCGCTTTGCATTGGGCTTGATCGACTGCGCTCGGCCAGTGAAAACCTGACGGCGGCTGATGCCCTTTGGCAAATTTATGCCGATTGCGGCATATTCCGGTCCCTGTGGCGGGCCGGTTTCTATGGACACCGACTGGCTATGTTGAATCTGGGGCAGCTGCTGGTACTGGCCGGCACCTTCACCCGCCATTACCGGAAAAATACCATCCATCATTTCGCCCAGTATCTGGATGTCATGCGCTCGGTCAACGCCATCGAGACCCACTACCCCCAGCATCCACCGCAACCCGACCTTGTGCAGGTCATCAACGTGCATCAAGCCAAGGGCCGAGAATTTCCCCGGGTCATCATCCCCTACCTGACTGCGCAGGGTTTCCCCAAATCGTACCTGGCGCCCAAAACCGCCAATGAGCCTCCCGCGGGCTGGCTGAAGCACTTGGCCGGCGAGGATAGCGACCCTAAATCGGCCCATTACGAGGAAGAGCTGCGGATATTTTACGTGGCGGTTACCAGGACCAGGGAAGAATTGACCTTAGTGGCTCCGGAATCGAGGCAGTCCCGCTTCATCCGGGCCCTACCAGAGGAGTATTACACCATGGATACAGTCTCCGAAGCCGGAACACCGGCTGAAGATTCGGCCCACGACGAACTGGCAACGGAGCTACGCCAGAAGCTCTCCCGGGAGCTGGCTGACGGTGCTTTCGAGCAGGCCCATGCCCTGGTCGACGCAATGCAATTGATCCGCGACCATGCTCGGGGCCGGGCGGTTGACTGGGAGAGCAGTCCGCTTGGTGGCAACCTGCGCGCCAGGCTAGAGGCCCCTGAATCAGCCCTGCCGCCGGGGATCGAATCGTTGCAACTCTCCGCCAGCAGGATTACGACCTATGAAGATTGTTCTCTGAAATACCGTTTCCTATACTATGACGAGATACCGCTGAAGGAAACGGACAGTCCGGCCATGATGGTGGGACGCATAGCTCATCAGGTTTTGGAACAATTCCACCGGCCTGACCAACCTGCGAACGATCGCGGGATACTCGATATTCTCGACCAAAAATGGGTTGCGGAGGCCTTTTCCTTCCAACAGGAAGCCGCCCAGCATCGCCAGGAAGCCGAAGAGATGTTATTGGCCTATGTACAACGGTTGGTGACTGGGGAACCACGAGTTCTGGCGGTGGAGCACCGGTTCGAATTCCAGCTGGACGATGTCCAGATCCGGGGCGTCATTGACCGCATTGACCAGGAGCCCGGGGGTGGAGTCGGGCTGGTGGATTACAAGACCGGCCGGTCCTACCTGACGCCCAAAAAGGCGCGACAGGAACTGCAACTGGGCCTGTATGCCTTGTATGTGGGCCAGGCCGAGGGTGTCGAGCTGGCCGGCCGTCCACTGGGTAAACTACCTGAAAAGGTGACTTATTACTACCTGCGCTCCGATGACCCCGAGGTGTCGGTGCAGTTTGAGGCCGGAGATTTGGATGTGCACCGGGAGCGCGTAAAGGCTGCCGCGGAAGGTATTCGTTCAGGTATATTTGAGGCCACTACCGACGATTGGACCTGTGAACATTGTGACTACAAGGACCTGATCTGCCCCAAGTTCGAGCAGAGCGATGACTGACATAGGTTGACGCTAGAGGAAGGGCAGCTTTATGAGTACGGTTACAGCATTCACAGCCGAAATGGTGTAACATTCATCATGCTGGCTATCGATAGCTAGAGAATAAACCGGATTACCAGGAGGGGGCAGCCGTGCAGGAAAAGATAATGGCGTTATTGGCGGCGGAAAAGCAGCGGTTGGGCGAAATCCCCGATAATTCGCCGGAATTCAAAAACTGGGAAGAAAAATTCTACAATCGCCTGGTTCCGTACCTGCGTGAGGAGTTCCCCCGGAGCAGGACCGAAGAAATCCTCCTGCCTTTGCTGCTTCCGGATGATTCGGGTGACAACGTGGAAAAGATAATGAATAAGCTCAGACATCTCTGGGAAGGAGACCGCCGTGCCGGAGAAGAGCGGCGAAATGCTCGCATTAAACATATTGATCTGGAAAGCGGGAAAATGATCTGGTATGACTTGGAGGAAACTCAAGCCGGGATTAATCGGCGCACAAAGAAGGAAAGAAGAATCAGATAAGCGCAGGTATGAAAATAGCCTTGGCCCAATAAGGCCCTGAAGGCTCCAGCCGGTGCCGCGCAGTTGACAGCCTACCCTCCGGACCCCGGGCAAACACCCGGGAACTTTCTCGTTGAAAGAGAGTCTTATCCGTAATATCTCGTCCCTGAGATTTAATAATAACAAGTAGAATGAGGGTATAAATGGATCAGAAAGATAAACTGAACCTCCTATGGAA
>SDBU01004339.1_pt1 | contig 17440 bp, 16 predicted proteins | sample 2277071 | NCBI WGS metagenome assembly SDBU01 (sample SAMN10397929, study PRJNA504765) | marine sediment metagenome | isolation source: marine sediment core GS08_GC12, 126 cmbsf | place: Arctic Ocean: Gakkel Ridge, Loki's castle | collected 2008 | reverse complement strand
CGATTTGGCGGCGGTAGGCAAGATAGACACCTCAGAGTTTAACCCTGATGCCGCCGCTGCCTGTCACTGGGCAGGACAGCAATTAAGCCCCGAGGATGTAGAATATCTCAACAGTCTGCCACTGATTATTCACCGAAATGATTTTACCCTGGTGCATGGTAGTCCGAGAGACCCCATCTGGGAGTATCTATTATCAACCGACAGCGCCAGGGAAAACTTTGCTTGCTTTCCGTCACAATTTTGCCTGGTGGGTCACTCTCATGTACCCTTAGTGTTTGAGTATAATGAAACCGGTACCTGCTCCTTAAGCGAATTCCCGGCTGATGCCGTGCTTACGCTGACCAAGCACCGGTTAATTATTAACCCCGGTGGTGTGGGGCAACCCCGAGATAGCGACCCCAGAGCAGGCTACGCTATCTATGATAGTGAAGCCAGGTCTATGGCGCACTACCGCGTCCCTTATGACATCGGGGCGACACAGGTCAGAATGGTAAAGTATAGCTTACCCAGGCACTTGGCAGCTCGCCTGAGTCACGGGGTGTGAGTAGATTAAGCAAAAACCAATATCGTTAATAAAGGTAGACGGACTGCCTGAATATAGCTTAGCCGCAAAATCCGTCAGCGAGGAGGCATGAAATGGCAAAAATACCAGACAGGATTGAAACCTGGCAGATGATAGAGCCGGGAACGATGGCCAGAACCAGCCTGGAAGTCCCCGAGCTTCAACCCGGTGAGGTGTTAGTTGAAATTGCCGGTTGCAGCGTGTGTTATACCGACCTGTCGTATTTTTACGAGGGCGTACCCACCGTAACCAAACCACCACTCACCCTGGGTCATGAAATCAGTGGTCGGGTAATAGCTGGCGATAGTAAGTGGCTGGACAAAGAGGTAATTATTCCGGCGGTGATGCCCTGTAATAACTGCCCCATTTGTGCGGCGGGGAGGGGAAATCGCTGCCTGTCACAAAGGATGCCGGGGAACAGCCTGGGGATTTATGGTGGTTTTTCCAGCCATATTGTAGTTCCCTCTATAGATTTGTGTTGGGTTGAGGATAGGGGCAAGATTCCGCTAAAGCACCTGGCGGTAATTGCTGATGGGGTAACCTCACCCTACCAGGCGGCAGTGAGGGCAGAGGTTAAACCTGGAGATTTAACCATTGTCATTGGCATGGGTGGTGGTCTCGGTGCATATATGACCCAGATTTGCTCTCTTTTTGGAGCCAAAGAGGTAATTGGTATCAGCCGTAATCCAGAGAGGCTGAAAAGAGCCCTGAAATATGGAGCCACCCGTACTATTAGCTCAGCAGATAGGAGCCCCAGAGATATTAGAGATGAGTTCAGAGACTACTGCAAGCAGCGGGGTGTGCCGTCAAGCTACGGCTGGAAGATTTTCGAGTGTAGCGGGAAATTAGCCGGTCAGGAGATTGGGCTAGAATTATTATCATTTATCGGCAAGCTGGTTCTAATCGGCTTTGGCATGCACCGGAATGTATACCAGCTATCCAGATTGATGGCATTTGATGCTGAGATTATGGGCACCTGGGGTTGCCAACCTAAATTTTATCCCGGGGTGCTCAAGCTGGTCGTGAGCAAGAAAATAGATATAGAGCCTTTTGCGGAGACACGGCCGATGAGTAAGATTGAGGAAGTATTTAGGTTAGCTCATGAGGAGAAGCTAATGAAAAGGGTAGTATTGACTCCTGATTTCTGAGCTAACCCGGTCCCTCAGTCAGTAGCTAGAGAGGTATATTTCCGTGTTTCTTACCCGGCATTTCCTCACGCTTGTTGCGTAACGCTACCAATGCCTTTATGAGCTGGGGTCTTGTTTCCTGCGGCCTGATAATAATATCAACTATCTGCTTCGAGGCTGCATAGTATGGATTACTGAACGTTTCGCGGTATTCCTCTATCTTTTTTGACAAGAATTGCTCCTCATCCTCAGCCGCCTCTATCTCCTTTCGGTAGAGGATTCTGGCGGCGCCCTCGGCTCCCATGATTGCTATCTCAGCGGAAGGCCAGGCAAAGACGATATCGTTTCCCAGTGCCTTTGCCCCCATAGAAACATATGAGCCTCCATAGGCTTTGCGTATTATACAGGTTATCTTGGGAACGGTCGCTTCCCTCAGTCCATAAAGCATCTTAGCCCCATGCCTGATTATCCCCTTATGTTCCTCTTTTGACCCGGGCAAGTAGCCGGGAACATCAACCAGGCAGATTATGGGGATATTAAAGCAATCGCAAAACCGGTAAAACCTGGCTGCCTTGTCCGAAGCATCGCAATCCAAGCTGCCCGCCAGCACCAGCGACTGGTTGGCGACAATTCCCACCGAATAACCGCCCAGCCTGGCGAAACCGGTTATCATATTCCTGGCAAACGCCTTTTTAACCTCAAGAAAGTCGCCATTATCCACCACCTTAGTGATTATCTGGTGCATATCAAATACCGCCCGGCGATTCTCCGGGACTATATCCAGCAGGCTGTCATCACACCGATCGGGGTCATCCCCGGTATCAACCGCCGGGGGCTTCTCAAGGTAGCTTGAGGGGAGGAAGCTCAGCAATTTCTTAATCATTTGCAGGCATTCCTCATCACTCTTAGCCACAAAGTCGCATACTCCGGAGACCTCACTCTGGGGCTTGGCGCCGCCGAGGTCCTGCATGCTAATCTCCTCACCCATTACCTCCTTAACAATACGAGGCCCGGTAATAAACATCTGGCTTGTCCCTTTTACCATGAAGATAAAATCGGTAAGTGCCGGGGAATAGACGGCGCCGCCAGCACAATTACCCATGATGGCAGATAGTTGAGGGATTGCCCCCGAGGAAAGTATGTTCTCACCAAAAAAGGGGGTAAAAGTACCGCTTCCTTCCTGGATTCTGCCCCCTACCGAGTCAAAGAGACCAACAATGGGTGCCCCTGTCTTGCGGGCTATCCTCGCCAAGTTACAAACCTTGGCGGTATTGAAGAGGCCCATGCTACCACCCAGCACGGTAAAGTCGTAAGCATAAAGGTAAACGGTTCTGCCATCCACCTTTCCGTAACCAGTTATAACGGCGTCCCCCAGCGGTCTCGTTTTTTCCATGCCAAAGTCATAGCATTGGTGCTGAGCGAACATACCCAACTCAACAAAGCTGCCCTTATCAAAAAATAAATCTACCCTCTCACGCGCCGTGAGCTTACCTTGCTCATGCTGCCTGGCGATTGCCTCCTCACCCCCACCCAACCTAGCCTCTTCCACAGCCTGGCCAAGCCTTTTTAACTCCTTTTTCATTGCCACCGCTCAATCACCTCCCACTACCATGCAATATGGGCAACTTCCGCTTCAGGGTAAGAACTTTGGCTCACGCCTCCCACTCTTTTAAGTCAACCCCCACCCTCTCTAACTCCTCCCCCAGGATATTTATGGTATTCCGGTAAAAGAGCTTCTCCAGAATCCCCTGCCGATACTCCCCTTTAGCTTCCAGTTCCAAATGCTGGGCAATTATTCCCTCGAGGGGGAAGAGATTAAACTCCGAGCCAAACATAATCTTATCCTGAAGACGCCGGTTCAACTCATACCACATCTTGGGCACATTTCCCGGCAGATACTTTGGCCACATCCCGGAAGTTTCCCGATAAACATTGCCCTTGTGCATACACACCAGACAAGCGTCATCATCCCGACCTTCAGCGGGATGCAATATAATTATCTTGAGCTTAGGAAAATCTGCGGCCACATCGTCTACATTAGGAATGATATCCATAGTATACTTTAACTTAACTCCCAGTCCGCCGGGAGCACCACTTCCCATCCCGGTATAGCCGACATGAAATTGAACCGGGGCGCCTAGACTCTGGCAGAGGTCCCAAAGGGGATAAAACCGCTTATCACTGACCATAAAAGCCTGGGCACATTGCTGAAATTTAAGCCCGATTAACTTCAGCTCTTTAATGCACCTTTCCGTCTCCGCCAGCGCCTGCTGCCCCTTCCACGGGTCAACCGAACCCCAGCTAGCGACGACAACATCTGGGAACCGGTCTCTTAAACTGGCGATATAGTCATTGGTATTCGGCTGGTAAATTTCATCAGGAGCATAGGCACCATCACCGGTCATAGTAGTCCCGGCATCCCAGGCGACGGGCGTACATACTACCTCAAGTTCACGATAGGGGCGTATCCATTCTTCATCGGTCGGCATCTCCTCGCTTACCGATTCGGGGGTAACCTCCGCTTTTTTATACAGATATTTCTCAAGATGCATGCGGAATTTCCCCAGGCTTTTCCATCCCTCCTTAGTATACGGATGGCAGTGGACATCTATTATCCTGGGCATCTTTCCCCGTTTTCTCTTTATTTCCGCTTTCACCTCTTGGTCTACCACGTAAAATGGTCGCATCTTCCTCTCCTTATGAACTAAAGCATCTCTCCAGGCAAAATTGGAACTTCCCCAAGCTTTTTAATTAGTATGGGGATGGCAGTGAACACCTATGATTCTGAGCGTTTTCACTCTAGCATACAGCTTCACACCTGTCAAACCTTTGCCGGCGGTTACCCGCATTAGAGCTTGACAAAGTCAGGGAGACAGATTAGGATTTTTTTGAGGTCGTGCTAGACGGGGAGCTAGCGGTGCCCTGAACCTGCAATCCGCTACAGCAGGGTTGAATTCCGGCTTGAGGCTTATGTCTAGCAGGACTACTTTGGCTAAGTAGTGTTGAGGGCCGGGTCCTACGCGGCAGAACACTATGAACCCCGTCAGGTCCGAGAGGAAGCAGCGGTAAATAGTAACTTCTGGGTGCCGTAGGGTTACCTGGCTGGAGCTGGCTGGCTGAAGCAAGCTGCGAGATAAGGTCGAGGGCAGGTGCACGACCTCATAAGCCATGGTAAATTGATAATTTGTCCCCAGGAAAAGGAGGCAAAATGAAAGGGCTATACTATGAGGATTTTAAAGTCGGTGACAAATTTACCACGCCTGCCAAGACGATAACCGAAGGGGCAATAACTATGATGGTAGGCTTGGGAGGCTTTACTCTCCCTTTATTTAGCGATGAGGAATACGCCAAAACAACCATTTACAAGGGGCGCATTGCCCCGGGGCGGATGACACTTTTTATGATGGGGGGACTGGACGAACAGTTAGGTATTTTTGATGGAACCGTCGTTGCCCTGGTTGGCATCGATAAAGTAAGAATTAAGAATCCGCTACGTGCCGGAGATACCATAAAAGTTGAACTGGAAATCACTGAGAAACGGGAGACTAAAAACCCCAAGCACGGTATAGTTATTCATAAAGAAACCTGCCTGAACCAGCTAGGTGAGATAGTACTGGAAGAGGAAGTTGCCCACCTAATGCTGCGCAAGCCAAAGGCATAGGAAAAACGGCGATAGAGTATGTTATCCGTCAGATACTTTCAGCTAAGCGCTCTAGATAGCGATTATTCTTCTTTCAACTCCGGTCTCTATTTCACCTCTGGTCTCAATACGTTCAATGTCACCAAATAAAGCAGTTCAAAAATCAGACTACAGGAGGCATTACCTGAAGACAGAGTCGCTTTTAGCTCAAACCAGGAGGTTGCTGCGTCACTCCAACCTTAAGGCAAGAAAGGGACTGGGGCAGCACTTCCTTATTGATGAAGAGGTGCTTAAGCTTATCACTGCCGCCGCCGGGATTACCCCTACCGATGTTATTATGGAAATAGGGCCCGGCCTAGGTGTGCTGACCAGGGAACTAGCCAGGCAAGCCGGCTGGGTAGTTGCCATTGAGCTGGATAACAAGCTGGCTGCCCTCCTGACCAAGACCCTGGCTTCTTTTGATAACGTGGCTATCATCAATGAGAATATACTTGACATTGACCCCGCCGCTTTGTTGTCGGAGCAAAGGGCGAGACTTCCCTTGGCGATAGATACCCCCTTTAACTACAAGGTTGTGGCTAACCTTCCCTACTATATCACCTCCCCCGTACTGCGCCATTTCCTGGAGGCTTCGGTTAAGCCTCAACTTATGGTAGTAATGGTGCAAAAGGAGGTGGCTGAGACGATTGTGGCTGAGCCGGGTCAGATGAGTGTACTGAGTATTAGCGTCCAGTTTTATGGGAAACCAAGCATAATCAGCCATGTGCCGGCTCAGTGTTTTTACCCGCCGCCAGAGGTTGACTCAGCGATACTGCGGGTTGATGTGTTTCCCCATCCAGCAGTGGCAGTAACCGATGTAAACCGCTTTTTTGAGTTGGTGCGGGCTGGCTTTGCCGCCTCCCGCAAGCAGATAGGTAATTCTTTAGCTCAAGGTCTGGGATTGCCCAAGGCTGAGGTTTTACCTTTATTGGACAGGGCAAAGATAGTGCCCCAGCGGCGGGCGGAGACCCTGACCCTTGACGAGTGGGCGCAACTATGGCAGGTATTTACCGTGACAAGGGGAGAGAAATAGCATGCTTACCGCTCTGGCACCAGCCAAGTTAAATCTGACCCTCGAGGTTCTGGCTAAACGCCCAGATGGCTTTCATGAAATCCGCAGCGTCATTCAGACCATAAATCTTTGTGATAGCCTTACCTTCCGGTTGAGCCAGAATATTACCTTCAAGTCCAACATGCCCGATTGGATTCCAGAAAAGAGCCTGGTATCCAAGGCAACCGGTTTACTTCAGGCAGTTGGCGGCGGCGCTAAAGGGGCCACAATAGAGGTTAGCAAGCGCATCCCTCTGGTTGCCGGGTTAGGCGGGGATAGCAGTGATGCCGCCGCTACCTTGCGCGGGCTTAATAAGCTCTGGGAATTAGGCTTATCACCGCAGAAATTGCTTGACTTAGCGGCGCAGTTAGGCTCGGACGTAGCCTTCTTTCTCTATGGAGGCACGGCTCTGGTTGAGGGCAGGGGTGAGATAGTAACCCCGTTGCCCCCATTACCCCCCATGTGGGTTGTTCTGGTGGTGCCGCCGGTACCCAGGCTACCGAGAAAGACAGCGATGCTTTATGCCAGCCTGAAAGCCAGTCATTACACCGATGGGCAGATTACCAGCAGGCTGGTAGAGGAATTAAAGGCGGGCAGGGAAATTACACCAGCGCTGCTGTTCAATGCCTTTGAGAATGTAGCCTTCACTCAATTTACAGAGCTAGGTGTGTATCGAGAGCACATGGTGAAGGTTGGTGCCGCCGATGTTCACCTGGCCGGCTCGGGACCCGCTTTATTTACCCTGGTAAAGGACAAGGCTCAGGCCGAGGAGTTGCATATTCGACTCCAGCAACAAGGGCTGGCGTCATACTTGACGGAGACTCTAACCACCATAGACCCAATATAGTGAAAAGTCTATAATTAAATGAAGGAGGTATCAAATGAGTAATACACAGGAAAATTTGCAGGATGCTTTTGCCGGCGAGAGCCAGGCTAACCGTCGCTACCTGTTCTTTGCCGATAAGGCAGATAAGGAAGACCATCCCCAGGTAGCCAGGTTGTTTCGGGCGGCGGCTGAGGCGGAGACGGTGCACGCCCGCAATCACCTTAGAACTATGGGGGGGATAAAGTCGACCAAGGATAATTTGGGAGTGGCTATCGGTGGGGAACACTATGAGTTCACCAAGATGTATCCCGACTTCATTGAGGGGGCTAAGACAGAAAACAATACTGACGCCGAAACCAGCTTTACCTGGGCAAATAAGGTGGAGGAAATCCATCACGGCTTCTACCAGGAAGCGCTTAAGGCAGTTGAGTCAGGGCAGAAGCTAAAGGATGAGCCTTACTTAATCTGTCAGGGCTGCGGCAATACTGTCACCGGGGCAGCCCCGGAGCAATGCCCCATCTGCGGCGCCCCCCGCGATATGTTCAAACGGGTGGAGTAGGGGAGAGGGGATTAAAAGGAGCGAAGTCCCTTTAAGAAATTCCTTCCTTCTCCCCTTGCAAAAGTGCACAATTAGTAGCATAGTTTGTTATGGATTTATGAACGAACTATCAGACTAAAGCTTGTCGGGTTCATAACCCGAAGGTCGTTGGTTCGAATCCAACCCCCGCTACCAACAGAAATAGTGAGGCACAGACCTTTGCGTCTGTGCCTTTTTGTTATTAGCTTCTATATTAGGCCTTTCTAGCAGATATTTCGAATGTGACTGTTACTGAGAACAGCTACTGCTTCTCAGGTCGGAGAGTAAAGGCCACATCAAGAATCTCAACCCGTGGCTGGCCAATAATCCCCAAAGCGCCGGGCAAACTACGGAATAGCTCCGATTGCAGAAATTGTTGCATGAATTCCGCTGATTCCCAGAAATACATACCGCCGAATTCTCCCGTTTTGTTGTCTTTATAATAATATTTCTGTTTCAGCCCCGGCATCTTGCGATATTCCTCAGCCCTCTCCTCTGCTACTTTCATTACCTCGTCTTCAGGCTTGTTGCTTTTGAACTTGACAAATTGGATGATCATCACTTACCTCCTTTGTGGCTGAATTTCAGTCTAGGAGCATTATACTACTAGATAGGTGAAGAAGTCATAAAATTGGGAGTAAGAAAATTACAAAATTATGACATTTCAGTTATTGTATCAGTAGAATGGGAGATAAGCAACTGCTGCAAGGCTGGAAGCATCTCCTTCTTCTCAAACAAAAGTTCGGAATGCTTCCAATGCGGGCTACCAAGATGATTAAGGGAAGTGTCTCTGCTTGCCTTTTATTATGAAGCTACGAAGGGATGAATAAGTTTTTACCTGTTAAACTTGACAAAGTCAGTGTTTTCAGGGATGCAATTCTGTTTTTACCTTATTTATTCTGTCGCGTCTATTTCCCCCACCCCTTAACCAACTCCACCTCCCCCTTTTTGCTGGTTACTTTGCCATCCAGCCTGGCTTCATGGAGCAGGTTCAGTATTTCTTTGAGGCGGGGACCGGGGGCGATGCCCATCTTTTTCAGGTCGTTACCGGTTAGTGACGACTTGACATAACGAAGTTTATCCAGGAATAGCTGGATATGCTGGCGGGCTACCGGAGAGTCACTGGCTAACGAGTTAGCTATAACTGCCGTTGGGGAGTAACCGTGGAGGAGGCGGTAAATACGGCTTGGAGTGAGCTTGGGATTTGCCAGGGATTTAAGTTTGGCTTTGATGCCGACAGTATCTCTAAGTGTTTGGGCTAATGACTTGGGCAATCTGAGGTATGTAATCAGGTGCTCAGTATCTTCACCGGTTAGTTGATAAGCCAGCAGGGCCAGGTAGAGTCCCACCGGTGGTGACTCAGGTAAGCTTTGCCGAGCCTGCCCGAATTTCTCCGCCAGCCAGCCGTTGCCCTCTAAGGATGGATGGAGCTTGGCTAACACGCCCAGACCTTCAGCCCGGCGCAGGACCTTCTCCGGGAATTCCTCCTTCAATATACACTCCAGCTCATACCGTATTCGGTCGCCACTGATAGTATCCAGCATCGGTATATCTCGCTTAAGCAGCTTCAGGGTATTTGCTTCCAGCCGGAAGTCGAGCCGCTGCTCGTAACGCAGACCACGCCAGATACGAGTGGCGTCATCAATAAAGCTCTTCTCATGCAGCACACGGATACGCTTATGCTTGAGGTCATCCCTCCCGCCGTGCCGGTCCATTAATTCGCCGTAGTGGCTGGGGCTAAGACAAATAGCCATAGCGTTAATGGTGAAGTCACGCCGAAAAAGGTCGCTGCGGAGAGAGCCGGGCTGCACCCCTGGTAGTGCCCCGGGCTGGGCGTAGGTCTCAGAGCGGGCTGTAGCCAGGTCAATACTCCATTTATCCCACTGGAGCTTAGCGGTACCAAAGCGGGGGTGGGTGGTAATTTTCCCCCGGTAAATCCGGATTAACTGCCGCGCCATATTTATGGCATCACCCTCTACCACCAAGTCAAGGTCGAGATTAGCTTGTCCCCGCAACAGGTCGCGAACCACGCCGCCGACAAGATACAGCTCCTGTCCTTGATTAGCCGCCATCTCACCGGCTCGCTGCATAAAGCTGAGCAGCGCGGCGGGTAGCTGTTTCTCAAGTCTGCCGGCTAAATTAATAATCTCAGGCATTTTCCCTCTTTGCCAATGTAATCGGAATTATAGCACAGGTTGTTAATGGGTTCATTAATTGTTATTTGCCCCATATTTTCTTATAATGAACTTCAGCTAGGAGAGATTATGAAAGTGGTCGCAATTGTGGGCATGACCGGCGCCGGTAAATCGGCAGTGTCCGGAGTATTTGAGGAGAATGGCTTTACCAGAATACGATTCGGTGATGTAACCGATGAAGAAATAAAGAAGAGAGGCCTGGAGCTAAACGAGGAAAACGAGCGCTATATTAGGGAGCTACTTAGAAAAGAGCACGGGATGTCAGCTTATGCCCGACTAAATCTACCCCGAATTGATGAAGCCTCAAAACACTCGGATGTAGTTATTGATGGGCTTTACTCCTGGGAGGAATACACCTTACTGAAGACTCACTACGGGGAAGACTTCTATATCGTCGCCGTTTGGGCGTCACCGAGAACCAGGTATGCTCGATTGAGCCGTAGATCAAACCGACGGCTGACAGTAGCCGAAGCGGCCAGCCGGGACCGGGCCGAAATTGAGAATGTTAATAAGGGCGGACCCATCGCTATGGCCGACTTCACCATCACAAATGAATCTTCTTTAGCCGACTTAAGGAAGGAAGCAAAAAGGATTATCACCAGATTAAGATGAAAAGACTGACCAGACCAGATACTGACGAGTATTTTTTGAAGGTAGCCTCGGTAGTGGCGGAACGCGCAACCTGCCGCCGGCACCACGTCGGGGCCGTAGCCGTAAAGAACAAACACATACTGGCTACGGGCTATAATGGCGCCCCTGCCGGCCTTAAGGACTGCCTTGAGCTTGGCTGTTTAAGAGACGAGCTGGGTATACCGTCAGGGACAAGGCACGAAATATGTCGGGGTACTCACGCCGAGCAAAATGTAATCATACAGGGCAGCCTTCACGGCGTCAGCTTGGAGGATAGCACTATTTATTGCACTCATACGCCGTGCGTCTTATGTGCCAAGATGCTGGTGAATGCCAAGATAAAGCGATTTGTCAGCTTTGGCAGGTATAGCGATAATGAGTTCATTGACTTATTTGCCGACGCCGGCATAGAGATTGACATAAAGAAAAGACCTTCATCCCGAATAAGCTATTTAGATTAATTTCTTGGCATTAATGTAAAAAAGGCTTGAGACAATGTCAATACCACACGCCAAGGTAATTGTTAATCCGGCGGCAGGAACCCCCTCAACAAGTCGGAAGTGGCCACGCATTAGTAAGCGGCTAAAAGAGATGGGGCTATCATTTGACTATGAATTTACTGAAGGGGCAGGACATGCCATAGAGCTAGCCAGGGCGGCGGCCAGCGGTGGTTACCGCTACCTTATTGCCGTTGGTGGCGATGGCACGGTGCACGAGGTAGCCAATGGCATACTTCGCTCAACCGGTTCAGATAGCACCACGCTTGGTGTAGTCTGCACTGGAACCGCCAACAGCTTCGTGCGTTCAGTAGGTATTCCCCGTAATTACATCAACGCCTGTTCTCGACTAACCAGCCCGAGAAGGCTGTTGATTGATGTTGGTGCTGTTGAGTATAAGAGCAAGGGGCAGTCGGTACAGCGCTTTTTTATAAATATGGCGGGGGTAGGCTTTGATGCGGCAGTGGTGGCGGCGGCACAGCGCTTGCCCAAATACTTTGGCGGCATTACCCCTTACCTTGTAGAGTTACCCGCATTTCTACTTGGCTATCGCAACAAATCGGCTACCCTGAGTCTCAAGGATAGAACTGAGACTACCCGTATTTTCGGCGTGGTAGTGGCTAACGGGTGCTGCTATGCCAACGGTATGCTCATAGCACCCCAGGCTGAGCTTAGCGATGGTTTACTGGATGCGGTGATTTTTGGTGATATAGATAAGTTTGACGTGCTAAAGATGCTTCCAATGCTATATAAGGGGTCTCACCTTAAGCATCCTAAAATCAGGCTGGAAAAGGTAACCGATATTACCATTGAATCTTCAGAGCGACTTCTACTGCATGCCGATGGTGAACTCATAGGGGAAACCCCAGCCTCTTTCCGGCTGGTGCCATCTGCTTTGAGCATTGTAGTATAGCCTTAGATAAAAGTGAGCTCTTACATCTATTACTTAGCGATAGTCTTCCAGGATGAGCCACCCAAATTCATCTTTGCCTCTTTGGTGTCCTCAGAAAAATGATTGCCACCGCTGCCAGTAGCATGGCTATCACCCCGACCAGGAAGAAAGCAAGAACATAGTTGCCGGTAATATCAAACAAATAGCCAGCTAAAGCCGGGCCTAAGGCACCACCAACTCCCCAACCAATCTCTATTACCCCCATAATTAGTCCAATATGACGCGTTCCAAAACTATCGCCAATAAGTGCCGTAAGCGGCACGTAAATCCCACCATAAGAGAACCCAAAAACAATGGCAAAAAGATAGAGCATCCATAAACTCGATGACCCAATGAGCCACAACATGGCTCCCGCCATAAGCAAGGCACAAATCATGCATGCCTGTTTTCTGCCTATGCTGTCTGAAACTCTACCTATTAGTAGCGCCCCCAGAATAAATATGCCACCGATGAGGCTGAGTATTGAGGCCGCCCGCAGGGAAGTAATGCCTAAATCAATAGCATAGGGAACCACATGGGCCATTACCGTAAAAACACAGGAACCGCCTAAGAACCATAGCGAAAAAATGAGCCAGAAATTCCTGGTCTTAGCCGCCTGAAGCAGAGAAAATTCTCCTGGCTCATTATTATTTTGCCTCTCCGGAGAATTGAGACTGGTAACCTTTAACCTCTCGCCTTCAGGTAAATCGGCTACACCACGGGGAGGTCTTTTCAGCAGCAGGGCACAAGGGACTACGATGAAAAATGCTACCAGAGCCAGAACCAAGAAAGAGTTATGCCAACCATACCCAGAAATAAGGTAAGTTGAAACTGGCGGCACGATTATCATGCCAATACCGACTGCAGAAGAGACAATGCCTAAGGCTAACCCTCGCCTTTTTATGAACCACTTTGAGACTGTTGCCATTGAAGTGACCCAAATAGGCCCGATACCTATCGCCAGCAACAAGCTGTAGGTTATAAACAAATGCCATGGCACCCTAATCTGGCTGGTTAATAACAGGCTTAAACCAGTGACAAAACCCGTCACGATGAAAACTTTGCGGGGTCCGTACCGGTCTAGAGCCCACCCGCCCAAGATAGCCAGCACACTACTAAGCAGCAGAAAAAGTGAGTAAACTCCTGAGGTCATTGCCCGGCTCCAGCCAAAGTCCTCCTGCAATGGTTTAAAAAACACACCGAAGGAGCCGTGTATACCAAATGAGATAATTGAAATAACGAGAAGGGCGGCCAGTATTATCCACCTATAGGAAAGCCGCTCCTTCTTCAAACTGGAGTTCCCACCGCTAAAATGCTTGTTAAACCAGGATGTCCCAAAAGGGGGGGCCTCCTTCCCGCTTACTTATAACTTTAGCGCCTGTTGAAGGCGCTGACCTTGGTGGACGAAATATGGATTCTAGCTGGTTGAATTAGCTATATATTTTCCCCTTGGTAGGCGCCGCGATAGCCTTCTGTCGCCTGGGTTAACCGCAGGAAAACGAGTTGCACAATCCTGGCATTCCGCTGCAGGCGAAACCCACCAGGATTATAGACTACCATCAGCGACTGAGAACGACCGGAATAACCGGCATCCCATGCCGCCGTGCTTACAGTGACACCACAACGAAGCAGGCTCGACCTGGGCGCAGCTAAGGCCATAACATCTGCCGGCAGATGGACAATCTCATTATAGGTAATAATATAGGCACCAGGTATCAAGTCAATAAAATCCAGCCCATCAAACACCAATGGGGCTAAATCAGACACCTGCCTCTGGCTGTCGGCAACCGCTATCTTACCTGACGACTGGAGCAAGGACACCTCACGTAGGGTAAGGTCAATACCATTAGGCTGTACCTGCTCCTGAAGGTTAATATAGCTCTCCACCAGAGGCGGCTCTTGCTGAAGTAACCTATGGATATCCTGCCGGGATAAAACAGCTACCATTACTAAGGCTTCCTTTGTAGTTACCTCGCCCGCTTTTTATCAGGTATTTTACCATAAGGCAATCCTAAAATATATAGAAAGGAAAACTCTAAGTAGGGTAAATCCCCCCTATTACGTAATTTTCACCATTATCTTTTTTCCTGGTAAGGCTTGACAAACACTACATATTGTGGTATTATAGCTCTGTTCGTCTATATAGTGTGGATTTTGTTATGAACTGTCCTTATTGTGAATACCACGATTCCAAGGTGATAGATTCTCGCAGCGTAAACGACAGCATACGCCGCCGGCGCCAGTGCCTGAGCTGTGGTTCTCGTTTCACTACCTATGAGCGATTGCAACCAGCCAGCCTCTTTGTGATTAAGAAAGATAACCGGCGTGAGGAATTCAACCGCGATAAGCTGCTAACCGGTATTCGCAAGGCCTGTGAAAAGCGTCCGCTACCTACCGGCACTGTTGATAGGCTGGCCGACGATATAGAAGCTGAACTTTACCACCTGGGTAAGGTGGAGATACCTAGCGCGGTCATCGGTGATATGGTAATGAACCGGTTAAAGAGCCTGGATTACATTGCCTATATCCGCTTTGCCAGTGTCTACCGGGAGTTCACTGACATTACCGCCCTCAAACAAGAAATAGACACCCTGGTCAGTGCTGAAGCTGATACATCCCAACCGACGAGTCAACTGCCCCTGCTCCCTGACGAGGAACTAAGGACGATGGCTAAGGGGCGTCAGAGGAGACGGAGATGAACACCACAAACCAATCACAAAACAAACCGCCTAGTCGCACTCAGATTGCTAAGGCTATCTTCGCTGCTGCCGAGTCTATGGGTATGGCTGACCGACAACTAATTGAGCAACTCACTGAGCAGATAATTGAACGCCTGGAACGGCCACAACCCTTCCCCGGCATGGAACACCTGTTGCCTAAGAAGCCTAGCCATCAAAAGAAAGACCTGCCCACCGCTTCCGAGATTCAAACTATGGTAAGAGAAATCCTGGCGACTGAAGAACAGACTAAACAAGAGGAGGTCCAGCCTGAAATGGAGTCAACTGCCGCCGTCAGCCCAATAGTCACGCCTGCTTCTGGCATTAACCTTACCGAAAATGCCCGGCATGTTCTGGAAAGAAGGTATCTTAAGAAAGATAAACAGGGACAGGTCCTTGAAACACCGGAAGAAATGTTCCGCCGCGTGGCCCAGACCGTCGCCTCTGCCGAGCTTATCTATAACCCCGAGGCAGATGCCAAGGCTAAGGAAGAGGAATTCTACCAGTTGATGGCCAACCTGGAGTTCCTGCCTAACTCTCCCACCCTGATGAATGCCGGCCGGGAGTTAGGCCAACTATCCGCCTGCTTTGTCCTGCCCATTGAGGACTCGATGGAATCTATCTTTGAAGCAGTAAAGAATACCGCCCTCATCCACAAAAGTGGCGGGGGAACCGGGTTTGCCTTCTCCAGATTACGACCCGAAAAGGACAGAGTCGGCTCTACCGGCGGCGTCGCCAGCGGTCCGGTTTCCTTCATGCGCGCCTTTGACACCGCCACCGATGTCATTAAACAGGGAGGGATGCGCCGTGGGGCAAACATGGCCATCCTCAGTGTGGACCACCCCGATATCATGAAGTTCATTGTCGCCAAGGATGACCCCACCGCCCTTACTAATTTCAACCTCTCGGTAGCAGTTACTGTCGAATTCATGGAAGCCGTCAAAGCTGGTACCGATTACAACCTGGTAAACCCAAACACGGGCAAAGCAGAGACTAAGCTTAATGCCAAAGAGGTTTTTGACAAGATAGTGGATATGGCCTGGAAGACGGGAGACCCGGGCGTTGTCTTCATTGACCGCATAAATCAGGATAACCCCACCCCCCAACTGGGTAAGATTGAAAGCACCAACCCGTGTGGCGAGCAGCCTCTACTCCCCTACGAGTCATGCAATCTGGGCTCTATCAATCTGGCCAAGATGGTACAGACCAAGGACGGAACCGCTGAGATTGATGAATCCAGGCTAGCTCAGGCAGTAAGGACGGCGGTGAGATTTCTAGATAACGTTATTGATGTCAATAAATTCCCCTTACCCCAGATAGAAGAAATGACTAAGAAGTCCCGGAAAATAGGGCTCGGGGTAATGGGGTTTGCCGATATGCTCATCCAGCTAGGCATCCCTTATAATTCCGAAGAGGCGTTAAGAGTGGCCGAGCGGGTGATGGCCACCGTATCTGATAAGGCGACCGAAGCCTCCAAGGAACTAGCCCAGGCAAGAGGGGTATTCCCCGCCTACGAGGGAAGCAAATATGCCCATAATGGTCTCAGCGTGAGAAATGCCACCCGAACTACTATCGCCCCCACCGGCAGCCTGAGCATAATCGCCGGTTGCTCCAGCGGCATTGAGCCCCTTTTTGCCCTGAGTTACACCCGAAATATCCTTGATGGCACCCAGATGGTAGAGGTAACCCCCTATTTTGAGGAGGTAGCCAGGAGTGAAGACTTCTACTCCGAGGAGCTTATGAAGCAGCTCGCCACCGGGACTAAACTCCACGATGTAGATGGTGTCCCGGATAGAATTAAACGGTTATTCGTCACCGCCCATGATATAAGCCCCGAAGGGCATGTCAGGATGCAAGCCGCCTTCCAGAAGTCCACCAACAATGCTGTCTCCAAGACAGTCAACTTTCCCCAGGAGGCTACCCGGGAAGATATAGCCACCGTGTATATGACGGCTTACGAAGCAGGATTAAAGGGCATTACTATCTATCGGGATAGGAGCCGTGAAACGCAGGTATTGACCACCGGCAAGGCGAAGAAAGTTGAAAGCGTTAAGCTTACCCCCCGAAAAAGGGCCAAAACAACCACCGGCATAACCGAAAAGGTAACCACCGGCTGCGGCAACATCTATATCACCATGAATTCTGATGAACAGGGAATATGCGAGGTCTTCTCCACCCTGGGCAAATCCGGCGGCTGCGCCTCCGCCCAGCTTGAAGCCACCTGCCGACTCATCTCCCTGGCATTAAGGGCCGGGCTGGATACCGCTTCAATAGTGAGACAGCTGCGCGGTATCCGCTGCCCCTCCATCGCCTGGGAAGAGGGCAAGTCAATTCTCTCCTGCGCCGATGCCATTGCCAGCGTCCTGGAAAAACATACTACTGGTTACGATGGTAAACCCAAGCTGGAGGACTACGGACTGGCCAAAAACCTGGCCGGGCAGTGCCCCGACTGCGGTAGCCTGCTCGCCTATCAGGAAGGCTGCTTCGTCTGCCACAGCTGCGGCTATACCAAGTGCTAGATGGACGGATGAGGAAGTATGAGTTATAATAGATAAATTGAGTAAGATAGCAGGCGATGCCCACTCTTTATGTTGTGGCGACTCCAATTGGTAATTTAGAGGATATCTCGTTGCGTGCCCTCCGTACTC
>SDBU01004338.1_pt1 | contig 17444 bp, 13 predicted proteins | sample 2277071 | NCBI WGS metagenome assembly SDBU01 (sample SAMN10397929, study PRJNA504765) | marine sediment metagenome | isolation source: marine sediment core GS08_GC12, 126 cmbsf | place: Arctic Ocean: Gakkel Ridge, Loki's castle | collected 2008 | reverse complement strand
GTCTATATACGCCGTTTCTGCGGCTTGAAACTCGATTGTTAAGGTGCATTTGCCTGTATCATTGTTTTTGACGTTAATGAAATTAGTCAAAACTCAAGTCAGATTATGAAGTTGAAGTATTCGAAAAAAGGGACCATATCGGTGGTTCACCTCATTGGCATCCATCCGTTCACCAGCAATTCTTTGAATAAAAGAAAACCTCGGAATACATTGGTATCGATCTTGCTTCCAGTTTTCATTCTGTAAAGAAACACAAATTCTATCTTTATGGGCGCACCCTCATACTTGATAAACCGGGCATCGACGGTGGTGTTGTAGGTCTATCGGCGGCGGTATACTTGGCAGAAACTACAGGCCAGATTGACACACCAACGGTTTCAACAGAACCTGCCTATGATTTCGACGATAATGTGCTGATTTTCAACCCCGATTTCCAATCGGGTGACTTGATTTTGGTTGATATGAGACGAGGTAATGGTTGAAAGATGAAAGGAAACGACTATGCGTGATATTTATGATGTGATTATTATCGGAGCTGGGCCGGCGGGTTCTATGGCCGCGCAGCGCCTGGCGCAGGACAACTGGCGAGTTATCCTGATAGAAAAATCTTCCTGCCCTGGCAAAGACAATGTCTGTGGAGGTATGATCAGTCGTTCAGTTGTTGAAGAGTTAGAGCTTTACCCACAAGTAATCGAAAAGGTCATGAGTAAAGAAGTCCATATTATGCCCTGGGGCAGGGTCAATAATCCTACACAACAAGTGACAATTCAGCGAAAGATTTTAGACCGTATGCTGGCGGAGAAGGCCATGGAGGCAGGTGCTGAATTGATGACGAATACCCGTGCACGCCAGGTCGGTGTGACTGGACCTGGTAATGTGCAAATTATTGCCCATACATTTAAACCCTGGCAAAATATCAAGCTTTACGGGAAAGCCGTAATCTTTGCAGATGGACCTCACACCTTGGCTCGTTCGATTGGACTTGGCTATCAACCCAATGAAATTGGTACGGCGTTTGCGTTGGCCTATGAGTTGGATTGGCCCAACAACCCGATGGAACATTGTGAAATTTATTATGGAAAAGGTATTGCTGAATGGGGTTACGGATGGATATTCCCATATAAAGACACCTTGAATGTTGGCCTGGGTTGTCTGGAAGGCGAGTTGCGCCGATCAAGAAAATTGAAGACGGATCTGATGAATTTTATCAAACATCACCCAGTTGCTTCCAAGGTGTTGAAAGACAAAAGGATAGTGAGTGAGCGAGGTGCCTTCGTTCCTATGAACCCAGCCAAACACATAGCGAGTACTTCGTCCATGGTTGTGGGTGATGCAGCAGGTATGGTTTTTCCTTTACTCGGATCCGGCCTTGATAATGCGGTGGCAGCCGGTAAATTGGCAGGCCAGGTGATGAGCCAGTCATTAGCAAAGGGGGATCTTTCTTCACAAGCGATGCAGAAGTACCAGGATTTATGGATGGAGGGTGAAAGACACAAGTCAATTAATTTACAATATCGACTCGTCCAATTAGCTCATATCTTTATTCGATGGGACCCATACCTACCGCCAAAAGTTACCCAATTGGCTTTTATGGGAGGATTCCTGTCCTGGCCCGACAAGTTTCGGGCATTGTTCTACCCTCTCCTGGGCACACCCACCCCGCGCACCGAGCTGCCGGGAAGGTACACTCTAAATACCGTCAACTATCTTTTTCAAAAAATATTGAAGTTGGTGCTCCGAAGATAATGGCCGCCGCTCATTGCGACGTTGGCGATTCGGTTCAGCCAGAAAAACAATCTGTGCCACAAACGATGGAATCTCGCCCGGAATGTGGATGTATAGTTTTTACTAATCTTGGAATACTTATTCTGCACGACTGATCCAATATGTTTCTATGAATGAAACCAAATCAACTATCCATGATGGCTGCCATATTTCTAATTACAGGGATTACTTCGTTTCAAGTACCGCTCAAGGATCCTATCTGATCCGCTGACTTTTGAAAGATATGAATCTGTTGGCCAGATCTTTGATACGGTAATTACAAATGATGTTTGACGCCATTTTTTTGTTTCGATGGTTAGTGTATCAGGTGTAAGTCCTTATCGTTTGCCTGCCAGTTATTTATCACCGCAAAATCCAGCGGAAAAAAAATATAAAATTTCCATGTCTGAAGCCTCACATAAAGGCAATGGAGAAATATCCTCCATTCTTGTTGATCTAGCTAAAAGTAATTGTAAATTACTTCTTAATGCAAAGGTAAATAAGATCATGGTAAAGAATGGTCGCGCGGTTGGTGTGAAAACAAATCTAGGTGATTTCAGCGGTAATGTGGTGGTAAGCAACGTCGGATTGCGGTCTACAATTTTGCGTTTAACAGATCCGGGGGATTGGCAGGCTGATTACTATAGCCAGGTTAGAAATCTGGAAACAACATTAAAAGTAGTCAATATCTTCTTAACCTTCTCGCGTTTTTATAATATCCCCCCTGGAATCGCCGTGTTTTTTGTTAGCTCTGATATTAAAGAAGGATTTCAAGCTCTTGACAAAGGCCGTTTTCCAAATGAACCGATGTTTATACTTCATATACCTTCGAATATTGATCCCAATTTAGATGGTGATCGCCCGGCAACGCTGCAATTCTATTTTCCCAGGGGAGAAGTGACCTCCAGGTGCCTGGATGATCATGTTCAACGGACCATGCATGATGGATTGGAGAAGTTATTTGCGGGGTTTTCAAGAGCGATAACCGGTTATTCTGTCTATGATCCCATCCGTTATGAGCGCGAGTTTGGATTCCCGCCTTCTGTTTTTTACGTTTCACCCGCACTGGGCCAACACCGTTTTCCTGTTCGCACGCCGATTCCAAACCTGCTTTGTGTGGGAGATTCTGTCCAGCCAGATTTTCCTTGTGTACCCCAGGCAATGGAGTCAGGCATCGCAGGTGCGCGGATAGTTGCACAATACGTGGGAGGGATAAGCGTTACGAATGAATAACACTCATTCTCTCGCACTCGAGTGCGACATCGCGATTATCGGCGGAGGACTTGCTGGGCTCTCGTCGGCGCTCACTATCGCAGAGCATAGCAAGGCAAGTGTAATCCTGATTGACGGAGCTATCGGCTCCAATCGTTCGATTCCACTGACGTTTTTTGATACTATTCAAAAGTATGGTTTAGAAGATAGTATTCTGGAGCGTTATCATGGCTTTGCTATGCGCACACGCAACGGTAATCAAGCATTGCGAATACATGATAAGACACCATTCGTCTCATTGGATTATTCAGCGGCATCTAGTCAACTCTATACGAGGTTACAGGAATACCCGACTTTTGCACATTTATCGGCTTGGGCCGTCAAACTGGATCACAATCCAGCAGGATGGAGTGTTTGTTTGCGGAACAAAAGTAAAGTGACTTGCAATCTACTCATTGATGCTTCAGGTCGTGCACATTTCACTGCCCGGCAATTAGGTCACCCTACACCGCCCATGTATAGTCACAGCTATGGCCGATTATTTAGGAACTGCAGTGCTCCGGCTGGTGAGGAAAGGGTGGCTCTTTTTTTAACGGGAAACCCTCGTCACGGTAATGGGGGAGGTTGGTTCTATCCATTCGGGGGTCAGCGGGCTAGCTTTGGATTCGCCAGACTCACAAACTCGTCGCAGTTTCCAGAAAAAGAATGTAAACAGGGGTTTGAATATGCCTTACAGGATTTCTCCCCTTACGCAGAAATCCTACAAGATGCTATCCCAGAAGATGTACACATTGGTTCCATCCCGATAGGTCCTGTTAAGCGGCTAGTTTATGATGGACTGATGTTGGTTGGTGATGCTGCCGGACAGGCGACGCCTTGGGCATGTATGGGGGCAGAGCCAGCATTGTTGAACGGGCAGTTGTGTGGTCGAGTGGCAGTCAGCGCATTCCGAGAGCAGGACTTCAGTCGATCTCGCTTGCTTGATTATGAGCGAATGTGGAAAACCAGAAATGGTCGAGGTTATCGCCAATCGGTAATGCTCGCTGACCTGGAATGGCATCGCGGTGAGGCAGCCTGGAATTATACGGTGAATAAGCTCGATCAGATGTCCGGTCCGGAAATGCTGCATAGTCTGCGGCACAACACCCCCCATATTTCACTTCCGTTGATATGGTGGTTGCTGGTGTATGATCGCCTGGGGTTAATCCGGCGTAGTTTGCGGGATCGATTGAATCGTTCGTTGATCACCAAGTATCTTAGGTGAAGGGATTCTTAGATAAGGAGCTCAATATTACTGATGTTGGCGATTATTAGCACTGCGATGTGACGTTCCCCACGAGTCAAGGTTCGATCCATTTCCGAACAATTAAATTCACATATGAAATGTCTTACATCCTCTCCGGTCACGTCGTTTTCAACATCAGTGGGACTTTAAATGGAGAAACATTTTCTGGATTTGGTTGAAACGAGCTGCGGCGCTATCCATCGCCACAAGGTTATGCGATATCAGGTTACGCACATGAAACGGATGGGACACCCATCATGGAGGTTCTCTTAACCCTATCAGGTAATGACTCGGGCAGCGCAAGCAGCAACAGCAGCGGGTATTACGAGGTCTTCATCTGGGGTGGGATTGAGCCGTTCGGAGCAACAAATCAGCCTTTTATTATCAATTTTGACAGTGGGGCGACAACCATCGTGGTAACCTTCCAAGGTAATGTCAGTGGAGGTGAGTGGCGGTACCTGGGCGTTTTCCGATTTTCAGCAGTCACATAAGGTAGCGTGGGGATCAGCGATGATGCCGATGACGATGTGGGTGCCGATGCAGTGCAGTGGGTTCAGAGAGAGCAAAGAGTCTGAGTTCAATACTGCAGGTCGACCTGTTTCATCTGAATGGAGTGAAGACCTGGGGAAATTAACCATCACCCAGCTCGATATAGCTGCCTCCCTAGCTCGCAGAGATCCTCCTTCACAGTTGGATCGACCGCACCAAGCTCTTTCGGAGGCGGTACCTGGGTGTCTTGGCTCTCAAGGAGTGCTATGACTGTTTTCTTGCGCTGGTTAGAAAACGTAACTGTGGATGACCGGGCTATCGTAGGCGGTAAGGCGGCTGTTCTCGGCTCCTTGATGAATGCGGGGTTTTTGGTGCCAAACGGTTTTTGTATCACTGCCTTTGGATTCGCACGTTTCGGGTTGAAGGGCTGCATTCCTCCGAAGATGGTCCGAGAAATCCAGAACGCCTATCATAGGCTGGCCCCAGATGGAGCCAAAGTGGCGGTCCGTTCGTCGGGTACAGCCGAGGATTCATCCGCAGCTTCGTTTGCTGGTCAATACGAAACCCGTCTTAACGTTGAGAATGAGAATGATCTTCTGACGGCCATTTATAGGTGTTGGGAGGCGGCTGATTCGGCGCGCGTACAATACTACCGGGAAAAGCAGCAGGTCAAAGGTGAAGCAGTCCTTCCTTTATTAGTACAAAGGATGATCCCAGCCCAGGTCAGTGGTGTGCTCTTCACTGTTGATCCCTTGTCAGGTGTGGGCGAAGCGATTATCGAGGCCGTGGTCGGTTTAGGTGATGACCTGGTGTCTGGAAAGATCACCCCGGACCGATACCGAGTGACCGTCGAAGGTGAAGTGAGTGTTGAACCGGTCCTTGAACAACCCCTGCTAACTTCTGTTCAATGTCACCAGTTGGCTGACCTGGGATGGCAGGCCGAAGCGATACTTGGGGAACCTCAGGACATGGAGTGGGCACTCTATGAGGGCCAATTCCACCTACTGCAGGCACGTCCGGTCACCATCAGTACCTTAAAATCTATAACAGCTTCTAATTATTGGACCCGTGCGAACATCGGGGAGGTCTTGCCTGACGTGGTCACTCCATTGACGTGGTCTGTGTTTCGACAGGGGCTGTTAAACCGCCCTCTATCCATCGTGGATGGTCCCGATGGTCATGGTAAGGATGACACGACTGACGAGGGTGTGAGTCTATTTTCTGGCAGAGCTTATCTACGCTTGGATATGATGCTGGGCAGGTTCTGTGGGCTGCCTGGTGTCACAACCGAGGTAATGCGATGGGTGCTCGGTGTTGAGATCCCCAAACACATTGAGACCTCTCTTGGTAAAGATTCGAGATTTCCCTCGTTTTTATGGGGAAAGCAAGCGATGTTTGTATTCGATATACTGACCAGTGTTCCACTTCTGAAATGGCGTGTAGATCGTTTTGGTTCGCGAATGCCTCTTGATCTACGAAATCTTCCGGGTAGAGCGACAGAGCTTGACGAAGAAGTCCTGAAGCCCCAAGTCGAACTGGCATTCTCTTGGGTTGCGCAATGTTTTCAACTGCACCTGCGTTGTACCGGGTATGCCATCAGTGTGTTTGGTCTCCTCTCTGCCCTGCTACGTCGCTATCTACCCTCACACCCCGATTCCTTGTTGCCTATAATCCTGACCGGCCGAGAAGACTTGCAAACAGCCACGCAGGGGCGATCGCTGTGGAGGTTGGCAAAGCAGGCACAAAAAACCCCTGCCCTTGAGGTTCTTTTGATGCGAGACTTGAGCTGGCAGGTTATATCACATGAGATTGCCGCCACGCAGGACGGGCAGGAGTTCTTGACAGGATTTGACGCATTTCTGAGCAGCAACGGTGCCCGGGCGGTAGGTGAGTTTGAATTGAGAACTCCCCGGTGGCGTGAAGATCCTGGTTTCTTACTCAAAATTATCCGTGGCTATCTACAGGATGGTCGACAAAATAGCCTGGATGTTCAGTCAGATCAGTGTCGGCGCTTGCGGGAGGACTCTTTGGCGGAAGTGGAAGGCCATCTAAAGTGGTGGCAGAAGGAGATCTTTCGACGTCTTCTGCATTCGTACAGTATATGTGTCACCCTCCGTGAGAACATGAAATATCGCCTGATGGAGGGGTATTATGTTCTGCGTCAACTCTTCCTGGCTTTGGGTGAAAAGCTTAGATCCCAGGGCGTTATCGAAACAGTAGATGATATCTTTTTTTTGACTGCTAGCGAAGCCATCGCTCTGGCTTGTGGGGACAAGGCACTCGGCACTGGGACAATTCAAACCGTTCAGGAACGACGAAACGCCCATGCATTGTGGGCGAATGAGGACGCACCTTTTTGGGTAACTGATTCACATTTGACACCAGTAGAAACCCATGTGGGGGCATCATCCTGTGGTGTACTCGAAGGTATTGCTTGCAGCCCTGGCCAGGCAAAGGGTCGGGCTAGAGTGCTGAAAGACCTTTCTCTTGTATGGACATTTCAACCGGGTGAGATTCTGGTGGCACCCAGTACCGATCCGGGATGGACACCGCTCTTCTTAACGGCGGCTGGGATAGTAACTGAGATCGGTGGCTTTCTCTCTCATGGAGCCACAGTAGCTCGGGAATACGGAGTTCCTGCCGTGGTTAGCGTTAGTAAAGCCTGTGCCATGATCAAAACAGGAGATCTGCTGACGGTAGACGGTGATGCGGGCGTGGTGGTGATCCATCAGGGAACGAAGCCTGATTGAAGGTGACCAGGTTACACCTGGCACCACCAGATGAAATGGTTTAGAAAAAATATGATAAAGGGCTGCGCTTCACACTTTCATCTTGCAAGCATGCTATTAGCCATATACACGGATAAAAGATTTAGCAATCAAACAACCAATTTACAAATACCAATGCGATCATCATCTCGCGGCATTTGACTTTATTTACCTAATTAATACCTAAACCAAATGATCTCTTTACCAGAACCTCCCATATCAGGTCCTATATAAGTGACAATTTGCTGGTGTTCACTGCTAGATTTCTCATTTGAGATTTCCCTATTATTGTCGTTTTGTGGATGGGGCAATGGAAACTAACTCAACTAATAAAGACTCTGCGGAATCGAATGATAAACTATCAAGGAAAGCTGTAAGAAGCAGTTTCTGGGCGTTCATGTTAAGAGGGTCTGGTTTTGCCCTCACAACTCTTAAGCTCATAATTCTTGCCAGGCTGCTGTCTCCCTCAGATTTCGGATTGATGGCCATCGCATTGCTAGCGATCTCAATGTTGGAGGCTTTCTCACAGATAGGATTCCTGCCGGCACTTGTTCAAAAGAAGGAGGACATTAAGGAATACCTTAATACGGCCTGGACGGTGACGATTCTGAGAGGGCTTGCTCTAACTACCATATTATTTTTGACTGCGCCGTATATTGCAACCTTCTTCAACGACCCAGAGGCCGAATCCATCCTTCAAGTCGTTGCTTTCTCCATCCTCCTGCAATCCTCATTTAATATTGGTGTAGTCTACTTCCAAAAAGAACTACAATTTAAAAAACAATTCGCGTTTGAAATCAGTGGCACAATAATTGACTTCATTGTTTCTGTTGTTGCTGCTATTATCTTAAGAAGCGCTTGGGCACTAGTGTTGGGGTTGTTAGCGGGGACTCTCGTAAAATGTATTGTGAGTTACATCATACATCCTTATCGGCCTCGGCCCAAAATAGAGTTCCTTATGGCAAAAGAATTATTTAGTTATGGTAAGTGGATCCTGGGCTCTAATGTATGGATTTTTCTGGGTGCGCAAATCGACAATATTGTTGTGGGGAGGTTCCTGGGTTCAGCATCCCTTGGAATCTATCAATTGGCTTATCGAATAGCAAATGTGCCAGCTACTGAGATTACCTATGTAATCGGGAGAGTGGCGTTCCCGACCTATTCGAAGATTCAAGATCAGGAAGATACCTTAAAAAAAGCGTATTTTCGTACAATGAGCCTGACGACTGCAATCTCGATTCCCGCTGCTTTAGGGTTAGTTGCTTTGGCTCCAGAATTCACGACTGTATTTTTAGGGGAGAAGTGGATACCGATGATACAAGTAATGCAGTTGCTTGCCATAGCGGCGCTGATCAAGTCTGTTGTCTCCACTGGAAGCCCCCTTTTTATCGGGAGTGGGAACCCTAATTTTGAGTTTCGAATGCAGTTAGTCAGAAGCCTAATTATGCTAATCTGCATCTATCCATTAACGGATCTTCTGGGAATTTCTGGCGCAGCTCTTTGTGTGATTTTGAGCGCGATTGGGATGGCCGCTGTTTGGTATCCACTGACCCGAAAGGTCACCAGAGCGCCATGGGAGAACTATGCTCTCAGCATCGGCCCACCTTTGCTCGGTTCGTTGATTATGGCAGCATGCTTTTATTTTCTGACATTGAATTGGGATCCAAATCAGCAGTCTTTTGTCCTTGCTGCCTCGATTTTCATTGGAGTATGTATTATAGGCGGGTTGATCTACCTGGCAGTTATCTACCTGATACAATCCCTTGTTCGAAGTTATGACATTCTTGGTGACGTTAGATTGATAAAGAAGTATCTTTTAACGAGATTATGAGGGCATCCTTACTGTGAGTGGAATTGTCGGGTTTATAAACAGTAGTACAGGATGTCATCCGACCACATTACTTAAAAGTATGTCCAAATCAATACGCTATACTGAAAGTGATCGTATTGACCAGTGGAGTGATAATTTCTTTTCCATATCTCGTGTGCATTATGCTGCCACGAATCCACACCCCCAACCTATCTTTAATGAAGATAAATCCATGTTTATAGTTATGTACGGGGAGGTTTTCGACTACGAACAACAGAAGCAGCGACTCGTACAAAATGGGCATGTATTCAAGTTTACAGACAATGATGCCGAGTATTGTCTGCACCTTTACGAAGAAATGGGAAAAGACGCTTTCAAACAACTTAATGGTTGTTTCTGCATCACAATATATAACTTGGCTAATCATGAACTTCTATTGGTCAACGATCGTTTCTCCTCACATCTAATGTTCCACATTCTAACGGACAATAAGACCTTACTGTTTAGCACGCAGCTAGCATCAATACTCCAATCGACTGAAGTCCCGCGAGAATTAGACATTACTTCGGTTTATGAATTTATCACTTTTGGGCGGATTTTGGGGACAAAGACATTCTATGAGGATGTAAAGCTCCTTGCACCTGCTACAATCCTTCATTATCGAGATGGCAATGTCACCCAGGCTCAGTATTGGGAAATGACATTCGAAGAAGAGATGAAACCAGAAAGCTTCTTTGTTGATGAGTTGGCGGCAGCGATTAAGTTATCAGCTGAGAGGCGAACCCAAGGAGATCTTCGTTTTGGGTTATTGTTAAGTGGAGGATTAGATTCAAGAATGGTATTGGCCGCATCAGATAAGAAAATGGTGTGTTTCACGTTTGGAGATTTCGAAAACCGAGAAGTGAAATTAGCCCGGAAAATAGCTGAAACTAGAGGCTGCAAACATACTTTTCTTCAACGCGATGGAGACTATTATTCCAATCTCGTGGACAAAGCAGCTCAAATTGGGGATGGGATGTACAGTTTTGTTCATGCCCATGGCCTTGGTTTTGTTGAACAGATACGGGCCGAATGCGACGTGTTATTCCACGGTTTTGCGATTGAGGGCTATTTCAGAGGCACCAATCTTCCTCAAAGAAACATCAACTTCCTTGGTGCGAGTTGCAATATTGGCCTTGAAGAGTTGTCAGAGGAGAGTTTGCCGATGACAGTCAGGACAAGGTGGAAATATAGTATGTATCGTTTGAATCCTAAGCAACTCTTTGTTGAACCCTACGCATCAAACTTAGGTGATGTCCTCCTTAGCTCTGTCGGAAGCATCCTGAGCGAGACATTAGGACATTGTACGAATGTATATGACAAATTCATATGGTTTGATAACTACTATAAAGCAAGAAATCCCGCATATTTATTTGAGATCTCTCTTAGAACATTTGTAAACGAGAGAAACATTGCATTTGACAACGACGTCTTGGATCTCCACTTAAGGATGCCATTACTGTTCAGATCTAATAACAGGATATGGATAAGAGCTTTAGCGAAGTTAGATTCTAGGCTCGCAGCCATACCTGATTCCAATAGTGGATATAGTCCCTACCTTCCAGATTATTTAAAATGGGGATTGGCTGTCGGAGGAAGGCTAGCAACCAGCCTGCATCTTTTCGTCTCTCGCCAACCACCCGATCCTACCTATACTCAGGGTTCATGGCCGAATCATGCTGAATTGATAAGGCATAATGAAAAAATGAAAAACGCGATCTATGATGTCCTACGGGATCCAGAGTGTCTTGACCCTAGAATTTTCGACATCCCGAGAATAAATAAGATTTTTATACAGCAACTAAATGGAGACGATATGATTACCGTTCTCTTATATCGATTACTTACTTTCGGAAAGTGGCACAAGCAATTTGGTCCAGCGAGGTGATATCCTCAGCGAATCCAGATTAGGAGTGAAGATGCGGTGAAAGCATTGTTCTTCCCCAGCTACATGGGTGGAGGATTTGGTCACATCAGCCGCTGTCTGGCTTTATCCGCGGAACTGAACCAGCAGGGTTGGGAGACTGCATTCGTTATTGAGGGGCAACACGTGCCTCGAGTTGAGGCGGCAGGAAATCTAGTGGTGCGCCCACGCCTCCCCTTAACCGCTAGCTTCAGACATTTGGCTAAGCGGCTGCGTCGTGAGACCCAAGATGCTCCAGCTTATACTATCGTATCCGATATGAACTACCAGATTCCCCGGGATGGCTTTCATAACCCCGGGGTGGTATTTCGGTGGACAGAGCAACAACTGAACATAGTGGGTCGGTTTCAACCCGATGTGCTCATTGGAGATACCTGGCCACTAACCTCGATCATCGGTCGGCGAATTGGAATTCCCGTAGTTCAAATCATCAAATCAGTCGTTCACCCGACCTGTCCTCGGTTGATTTGGTGGGAACTACCGCCCCCCAACCTGGTCAGTCCCGACGTCCGACCCGTGTTTAATCCGGCACTTCAGAGTTGGGGATTGCCACTTATCAAAAGGGCTGAAGACCTGTTGACCGGTGATCTACTCCTCGTTCCAAGTATTCCTGAGCTGGATCCCTTGCCACTGGGATTGCCCGACACCTACTATGTGGGACCATTGACCCAGATTAACCATCACACGGGTGAGACTGATAACTGGCTCGACCAGCTTTCCACTGATCAACCTATGGTTTACATTACCGTTGGAGGTGGTGCTACGCTAGTCGGTGGACGTCAACTGCTCCAAATGCTGTCCGAGGCTCTCGAGGATCTTCCGATCCAGGTCGTAGTATCGACAGGAGCCCGGATTCAACCATCTGACCTACCTAAACCGCCGGAAAATTTCAATATTAAAAGCTGGGTCCCGGGGTCGGCAGTGATCGCCCGCAGCAACGTCGTCGTCTTTCCCGGTGGATACGGCACAATGATGGAAACGGTGCGTTTAGGTGTGCCAAGCCTGATCATACCCTTTCACAGTGAACAGGAGGCGAACGGCCGTCGATTGGAAGCGAGTGGTGCAGGCATCGTAATCCGGCACAGCGACGGCCCCTATGAGCCAGTGCAGGTTCGGTGGCAGGGAAGACCTTTTTCCTTTCTTATTGCGTCTCGGTCAACACTTGATGCGTTCCAACTCCGCCGAGCAGTACACCGTCTGCTGCATGAAGAGCGATTTTGCTCAAGTGCGAGCTGGCTGCAGAAACAGGTGGCTGACTACGATGGTCCAGTGAGGGCGGTCGACCTAATTGAAGGTCTCATTAAGTAATGAACTTAAGCAGTTTAATAAACAATCGAAAGCTATAATAAAATCTGGCAGATAGTCTGAACTCCCAATCAGAAAACCTCAATGCCATGTGCTTGGCGCGTTTCTGAAGGAATTAAGGAGGAGATGCTATATAGATCGATCCAGAGTATGATCTCTCTTCAAAGAGGTTGCATAATACCCCATCCTAAGTTCTCGTAAACTCCACCTACTAGCGTCAGTGTGTGATATATCTGCAGTATATGAAAGCTAGCTTTAATGACTGAGACGCAGCGGTTAACATCATTGACGCTATCAAAGAGAAAATGGGTGGTAACTAGCCAAGATCACGTAAAAAGTATATTTCGACTGATGACTAATCCTTGGCTTTGAATAATCTTTGCTAGTTTGCTCAGGCGATTATTTCCCCAATACGTAGTCAGACTTTACTTTTATGAAGCTTGAGCAGCCCGGTTGCCAGAAAAAGCGCACCAACGACTCTGTCAATAATCGCCCACGAAATGCATTTATTCCTTCTTTTATCTGATACTAACGGTATGGATCAAAACCTAGATTCAACTACTAAGTGCAACAGCGGGTGAATGATTGAAGAATACTTGATTTGGTGATTTGAATCCAAGGCATTTTCTAGGTCTGTTGTTGAGTCTCTCCATGGCGAATTCGATTTCAGTCTCAGTGATTGTGGCGAAGCTGCACTTCTTCGGAAAGTACTGGCGAACGAGACCATTCATGTTTTCATTTGAGCCTCGTTCCCAGGATGAATAGGGATGAGAAAAGTAGACATCAGTATTCAATTCTTTCGCAATACGCTCATGGTCCGCAAACTCCTAGCCATTATCCGCCGTGATCGTATGGGTTCGGACCAGGCAGCGACTTCATGAGCTCAATAACAGCATCCGCCACGGCCTGAGCGGTCTTGCGCTCAACCTTTCTCAGCAGAGAAAGGCGAGATTTGCGCTCGGTCAGGGAGACAATGGCATGACGATGTCCTTTTCCGATAATCGTATCCACTTCCCAATCACCCAAGCGTTGACGGGTATCAACGATAGCAGGCCACTCGTCGATACTCACCCTGTTTTTGAGCTTTCCGCGCCGGTCATAGCTCCCATAGCGCTTCTTCTGGCATCGTAGGTGACGATGGTAGATCTCCTCCCGCTTGTTTATCCATGAGAATGTACTAGTAGATCCATTCATGGCTGATCCGGAGACCGTAATTCGCCTTGAGCCAATCCGACACTTGCTCCGGGCTCCATTCCTGGCTGATCAACGCTTCGATCAAAATCCAGGTAGAAGCTTCTATGCGAAACCAGGCCTTGTTGCGTCTGTTCAAAGCGAACTGATGAGCCTGCTTGGGTCGATATCCTTTCAATCCATGATTGCGCCTCAGTTCTCTGCTGATCGTGGATTTGTTAACCTTCATATGGTGTGTAATTTCCGATTGTCTATGTCCTGCTTTCAGAAGTGGGTAAATCTGGTATCTTTGTTCCTGGGTAAGCTGCGTGTAGGTTCTCACACCGTGCCGGTGCTCTGCTGGTGTCGGTGCTCCTTTGACGTGGTGGTCTAAGAAGTACAGATGCTACTGCAGCTTACCTCTTATTCCAACCTTCAAAGTTGCACTTACGAGTTGAATCTACGTAGTATCCTATGGGAGCAGATACCCAAACCGAGCTGGAAGCTGCTTCAGAGATCAACCGGCCAACGGAAGGATAGCCAGATCTCCTGACGAAAGAAACAGGCATCCGGGCGAGGGATTTGTATACGAAGACCGCGGTGGGGGATATAACCCGGTCGATGTGCCTAATTTGACAGTATGGAGGCCAGAAGAATAAGGAGCTTTTATGAAATCAAATCGACTGTACTTACCCTTGAGACGATGGTGGTGGTTGCTTGCGACCGCAGGGGCTCTTGCTGCGATATCAAGCATTGTTTCGCTGCGGAATATCCCTCCCACCTACCGGGCAACGTCTACGCTCATCATTGGACAGACTCTTGAAAATCCTAATCCGAATAGTGGGGATTTCTTCCTAGGGCAGCAGCTTTCTACAATTTACGCAAGCTTAGCGATGCGTGAACCAATTCAGGAGGCAGCCAGGACGTCTCTTGGCTTGAGCAAGCTGCCTGAAAACTCCGTGCGCGCCGTGTTGGATAACCAACTCATTGAGATCAGTGTGACAGACACCTCGCCCGAACGGGCACAGACCGTGGCCAATGAGCTCGCGCGTCAGATCATCATCCAGAGTCCCTCAAGCTCGGAGCAAGAAGATCAGGTTCGCGCTGAATTCGTCACCAACCAGTTAGATTCCCTGCAGACAATAATTACAAAAACGCAGACGGAGATCGCAGACCTTCAATTCATTTTGGTAGAAATGGTAAGTGCATCCGATTTAGAGCATACGCGAGAGACTCAAATCGCTTTGCAGGAGAAACTGTTCCTCTTTCAGACGAACTACGCCAATCTACTTGCAAACTCGAGGTCTGGCGCTTCGAATACTCTTCGTGTATTTGAATCCGCACTCCTGCCGACAAAACCGATCGGTCCGGACCGAGCAGTCATCGTATCTCTTGCGACGCTTTTAGGAATTGCGCTGGGTGGAAGTGGAATGTACTTGGTAGAGTTCTTTGATAACCGGCTCAAAACCCCAGAGGAAATATCTGCTGCGCTTCAACTTCCAATTATCGGCTTTATCCCTGATGCGCGCCTACTTCGGGTGTCGTCTAAGGGGCATGACGTCTCCACTCCCCTGGCCATCACTTCACAGGAAGCGCTCAGCTTCGAACTTCTTGCCACGAACTTGTCCTTTCGCTTTGGCGAATCACCGCCCCGGTCGTTGCTCGTCACCAGCCTGAAACCGGGAGCGGGCAAGACCACGGTGGCAGCTCACCTAGCAGTCCAGCTTGCCCGCCGGGGTCAGATGATTACCCTGGTTGATGCGGATTTGAGAGATCCGGATCTCCATCGTCGATTTGGCGCTGAGTTATATCCTGGCTTGGGTGATGCGCTTCAGGAGTCTCTTACCTTAAAAACAATTACACAATCAACGGATGATGCCCGCTTAAAAATAATTACAAGTGGCGCTCGACGGGATGACTATACTCAAGTTTTCCAACCGGCTGAAGTTGTGCGCCTGCTCGCACAACTTCATATCAAAAAAATAAACCTGGCGGTCATCGACAGTCCGTCTGTTGTTGTTTCCGAAACGCTACTGCTTGCCAGTAAGGTTGATGCAGTATTGCTTGTCATACGACCGGGTGAAATTGACCAGCGTGCAGCGAGTATTCTCATGGATCAGTTGCATCAAAGTCATGGGAACATTCTAGGTATCGTTGTCAATCGTATTCCAAGGTATATGGTGAGTTCGTACGGGATCACACCCTATCTCAGTCAATCTCGAGATGGAGGGAAAGCGATATCCGCTGAGGTGGATGGATCGGATGTAAGTGAACCACCACGGGAGCAATTGCCGGCGTTTGTCGAAGAAGAGGATGACAAGTGAGACGACTTATGCACGCCAGATGCATGCATAATGTCACGGATGGCACGAACTCATGCTCTAGGAGCGACTGCCATAGCCGATACCGGGTTCTGATCAATCAACTTAGCCCATCATCGCCAAGATATCGGTTGCGCGAGTAAGATCAATCAACAGTTGAAATTGATTGGATGAGCTAGGTTTAAAAGATAGCCGGACAGCATAGCCTGTCCGGCTTTTTGCTTCCCTCGAGTTAAGCTCAGGCTAGAGTGAGTGGAAGTCTGGTGATCGCATCCGCTAAGTCATCGAATACATGAAACGAATATAAGTCGCTTGCATACAAGAGCGTTTCCTGGTCAGCACCTAAACCTGTGCGGACGAGGGCCAGATCCCCGATCCCAGCAGCCTTGCCGGCCAGCAAGTCGGACCTAGAATCGCCGATGATGAATGAGGTCGCCAGATCGAGGGACAATTCGGCGCTGGCCTGGAGAAGCATGCCCGGCTCAGGCTTGCGGCACGAGCATTTATCCTGTGGTGTGTGCGGGCACATCTGCACGGAATCGATCCGTCCGCCTTGTTGTTCGATCGCATTAACGATTCTGGTATTGATTTCGTTCGCTAGCTCAAGCGTAAGTAAACCGCGCCCAATAGCTGATTGATTTGTCACTATCACAATTCGGTAGGCGCTTGCGAAGAGACGCCGCAGTGCGGGAAAGATACCAGGCAGGAAGTTAACATCGTCCCAACCGCGAATATAATTCGCACGATTCTCAATGATCACACCATCACGGTCCAAGAATACCGCTGGGAATCTCGGCATTGGATAACCTCTAAAATGCTATAGCTACTCATGAGTATACGCGATTTGGGTGCAGAAGATCAGTGAAACCCTAATGATTACCAACCACCCGCATGGTTTCGCCGGCATTCGAGCTTCAAAGGATGATCTATCGGTGCATTCGAGGGAAGCGACGACCGAGCAAAGGCAATCGTCCTGGAAGGGCACAGATCGGTTCTATATTAAGAACGGCGGCACCTGAACTCATATTGGGTTGGAAGACACATTATTTGCTTGAGCAAGCAGGCAGATCCCCTTTCACACCAACCCCCGGGGGGCTTACTTACTATTCCATCGATTGGCGTGCTGGTCCTGTTCACTCGAAGAATGTGGCGAGCGCGCGTTCTTGGAGCGCTTGGAGAAGGCAGCCCGGTTTCGATACAGGTAGATGGCGACCGGTGGGATTAGCAGCGCACTGACGATGCCTGTACCTAAACAAAGCGCCGCCTCGGTAGGCGTCTTGCTTGGGGTGGGCATCGAAGTCGGCGTCGGCGTGGCAGTTGTCGTCGGTGTCAGCGAGCCAACCGGGGTAGGGGTGGC
>SDBU01004337.1_pt1 | contig 17446 bp, 30 predicted proteins | sample 2277071 | NCBI WGS metagenome assembly SDBU01 (sample SAMN10397929, study PRJNA504765) | marine sediment metagenome | isolation source: marine sediment core GS08_GC12, 126 cmbsf | place: Arctic Ocean: Gakkel Ridge, Loki's castle | collected 2008 | reverse complement strand
GTCCTCGACTATCACGCCTTCGGGCTCGTTCCATTTACTGTAATATATCCTTACATTCTTGAAATGCTGGGGGGTCCACATAGTACGCTGACCGAGAATATCTTCCTCACCGAACATTACCGGGCTCCCGGTTGTCACACCGTCAAGCGTGAAATGGGGCTGAGTCTGGTAGAAATTGGACTGCTGATAAGAATATGTCATGTGTTCTTTAACATTCTGGAGAATCTCGTCTAATTTATCAAGACCTCGAAGCTCCAATAGTCCCATCTGATACCGAAGCCACGGTATAACCTTAGATACGAGAGAACCCTGAAAGCCCGTAGACATAGTTCGCGCATCCCATGACGGACTGCCTGAATAGATACTCTGGCCGACTAATCGTCCTTTTTCGTCCGTATCGATAATTTCGTCGCTGCGGAAATAGGTTGTCATAAGCTCCCGGTTATGGTTGACTTTGACGTAATCAGTGTCTTTTTCTCGCCACCGCTCAACGATCTTATCGAATAAGTTTTTGGGCCTCATTGCCATTATCTGCCACCACCTAATAATCCAGCCCTGCCTAATGTGGGCTGGTCAAAGTTGCGAGTCAATACGGATGCACGTCTCCGCCTGTTCCTGCGCTCAAGTTCCGTCCGCTGTGTTAAGGGCTCGGCAGTGACAGTCCGCCTCTCTTCTGTAACCTTTGCCGCCGCTACACGTTCTCGCTCTTCTTCTTCATCTTCTGCCTTCTTTTTCCTGGCCAGCGGCTTTCTAAGGAATGGGTCGGCCTTTACAATATTTCTACCTCCCGGCACATCTCTTAATGCACCTGCAAAATTTGCTACAAAACTCTCATCGCTCGTATCCATTGCCTTAGCACTCCTTTCCTATTATCTAATATATCTATGGCTTGAGTTGATCCTGCGTAAGACTAGGCTCGCCCATACGATATAAGTCCACTCGCCTGGATGATCTACATCCGTCATTGACACGAATGTTAACCTCACATCCCTCGCTTGACCAGTCAAGTATACAATCTATGTTTTCGGTAGCCGCCCATTCAATCATTTCTTTGGAAAACCTAACTTTAGTTTCTTTGGGGGTGTGGTCATGCTGGTTAGCGTTTAGATACTCATGCTGCCATTCGCGTATACGTTTCTGGTTGTGAATCTGCTGCTTTAGGTCATTGGTCTCTGCTATCAAGTTTCCAATGTAAGTCCCGGTATGCCTGAGGTCTTCCTGTAGCTTGGCAATGGTTTCATCTTGCCGGTCATCCACCCCTGAATCACAGCCAGAGACAAGCACGCAACACAATAACAATACTGTAACTGTCTTCATTCTATATCCTCTACTTCTGATGGCTCCGGTTCTTGTTTGGCGGGCCTCGTCACCGGTACTCCAAACATCCTTTCAAGCTTCGACCAATCATCTCTCGTAGAGTGTATATGCACTATTTGCATCACTCCCAAGACCTCTTCAAAAGTCATTGTTTGGCCAATCAACCGCGCGTCAAGCACCTCACCGGGTGTTTTAGTCATAGAAATCATGTAATATCCTTTATTCTTGAATACATATAAGCATCTGTCCGACCGGGTAAATACTGCCTTAACAGCCCTTCCCGGTCAAAACCCAGAAACTCTATCATCTTTAACGCTTCAACATAATCGAACCGGATAACAGCTTGGGCACGATGTAAGTTATGTTCGTCAATCTTATCCTCGACGAATAACATTATCTCTTTGAGTATAGTAGAACCAGACAAATCCTTATCGAAACCCTTTGTCAGCATTAACCAGAATTCACCCATGCCCTCATAATGAACCACAACACCGCCAACACCCCAGATCGATCCGTTATGAATACCTGTTACACAGTCACCCATCGGAGTCAATTCCGGGTAAGTCTTTACCCTTTCATCGAACGGGTTGTCCCTGACGAAGTTAATATCAGATTGTATTGTTGGTCTGAGTCTCATATTGTTATATTACCACTTGTTAAGAGAATGTCAATGAAATATTAAGTCAGCTTGCCTTTAATCCATAGGACTACTTGTAGTATCAGATACCAACCCATAACAGCATAGGCAATAATCATGAAGAGCAGCCATGTACAGGCCACGTATCCGCCTAATATATCTAATCGATCCATTATCCTGTCCCTCTCAAGCCCCTTGTTAAGATATGATCATTATAGGAAGAACCCTGCAATGGTGGTATATTGCCCCTCACTGGCCTTGTACGGCCTAACCGCTTGCCGCCTATGCTTCGCTCCACCCATACCATACCTAGGCCCTGGAAAGCATCTGCCGGGTCTGCTGACCAGTCATCCTGCGGCTTATCCTTGAACCTGTTCATATCGTCGTCCCATGCATAGCGGTAGAATCCTAAGCTCTTTACAAGCTGAGTTGTATTTTTGGCGTCGAAGAAAACATGAGGGAATACCAGCCTTGCCGCCTGTATGCTATCGCCCTTAGACGGCGTTCGGGGGACAACAGTAACCTTGTCACTCCCTAAAAGTTCTCGCATTGTGTCAATTAACGGCGTTGCAGTCTCCATGCTTCGCTTCTTGGCATCATGCGGGTCATAATGTTGACCGTATACATAAGGCTTCGAGGATACAACCTTACAATGATAAACGATACCCCGGTTTGCTTCCTGGTGGTAATCGATGATATTAACCTTTTCCCCAATAAACTGCACAAACAAGACACATGTCGGATGCCCGACGCCCAGGTCCCAAAACGTATAAACTGGCTCATTCTCCCGGTGCGGGACAAAACCGATCCTGCCCTCTGCCCGGCAGGCTTCAAGCTCTATGCCGAATACAGCACCCTCTACAGCCTGCTCAAATGCCTCTGCGGGATAACTGGGGTGTTCTCGCTTCATTAACCGGCCAAGTCCGTTAGCGCCATCGCGCTTAAGAGCATACCAAGCCTGCTGTTCGCCTGTAAGCTCTATGCTGTGGTTGTCTTCCAGTTCTTTAAAGTACCGCTTCAAGTCGTCGCTGACTACTATCCCAGCCGGTTCCGTACTGTTCTTTGGATCGTCGAACCATGCGAAGAAGTGGAACTTGCTCTGCATCTTATTAAGCGAAACGCCTGTATCTTTAGCAATTGCTGTATCAGATTGAGCCTGCATACAAGCTTCATAGAAGTCACCTGCTCCGCCCTCGGCAGTGCTCTCGTCATAAAAGTATGATCCTTCATGCAACGCCGGTAATGTCCCTGTTTTGAATTCTATGGCCTTTTGAGGGTATTTAGCGCACATCTTACCACGTTCCGAGGCGTGTAACCAGCGTAACGTACTGGACCGCATGGATGTTGCTACTCTTAACCAACTGTTATTCTCCAGCCTGATTTCGTTAGCATCGCACTTTATCGCAGGGCATAAGTCCTTGATGTAGTCTGGGAGGTTCTCATAAGGGTATTTTATCTTGGTTGCAAATATGTGTTGTACGTCTTTAAGGGTGTGAGCGACGATGCCAGCTTCGATATTAGCGTTAAACAGGCATGTATCAAGCCCAATCAAGTCAATCAACGTGCTAAACCCGTGCTGCCTGCTCTTGAGGAGTTCATTCCAATACCACATTTCGTCCCAGAACTTCTGTTGAGCATATCGCATCTTGAACTTGACACGGTTCGATTGCTCGTCGATGATCCAGTAGAGATTATTGAGCCGCCAGTGCTGATCATCCAGGTTAGCTCTTATCTCCGCTAATTGTGATTGCTTTTCCGTTAGCACATATATCCTTGTAAATATCCGCGAAGTCCTTAGTCACGCCATGCTCCTGTTTGGTAGTCTCGCTCATGCCATGATTAGCCGATAAACCTAACTTAACTATCGCGCTGTTGTAATCACCCTTTAAGCCCATATTAAACAGCATATTCTTGCTTAATTGCTTGATTTTGTTCAAAGATACGGAAAACTCTGGATGCACTGACTTCCACTCTTGCAATGTGTCCTCGCATACTTGCACATAAACCGCTAGCCCACATAGACTTATGACTTCATCTATTTTCTTGCAGTGCTTCACAAACTCCTGTACAAATTCATCGGTTGCATATTCAGGTTTGTACTTGGTTGGCCTGCCCCCTGCGTGTTTGGTTTTCTTTGCTGTTGGCATTATCAATCTTTCATCCAGCTATATCTTTCCTGATGTTGCACGTTTTGTATTGCTTTGCTGCACGCCGGGCAAACTGAATTACTTGGCGGCCTTCCTGTTTCCTTTTTTGCCCAGTCTGATCGCTTTATTAGTGATTCTGTGCATATCTTGGTTTTGCCGCATACTACGCATATTCTGGGTTTGGGGTTCATCCACGCAAATATATCTATCCTCTTGTCATTGACATGGGTGTTAATATCATATTCAACTTGATCAAACAAGATTCTACCTCTGTTGCGCATACGATTGAATATTTATTTATGACTCAATCCTTATTTGCAGGCGATTATAACACTATGCGTATGCGCTGTCAAGACAATTCGTGCTATTTCTCATATTTATTTTATTTTCCCCTTGACGCCGTCGACTCCGTAGGGTATACTTTGTATTGTAATGTTAATGATGTTTTATTAGTGAGGTGTATTATGGCTTTAAGGAACTTTGAAATCTTAACACAAACAAACAATAGCAAGGTTCACCATTTAATTGAGGATTTGGAAGATAGCATGGGACATAGTATCTCACTCTCTCAGGACGGACAGGAGGTTGTTATTGATTGCATCGACAAGGCTGCCGCCGAAAAGCTCTTTGATCTGTTGGCCGACAAGGATAGCTATTTTATCGACTAACTTCACCCCGTAACGGTTCGCCGGTTCGATTCCGGCAACGGGGCTTAATCGTTAATCGTTAATTTAGGGAGTTGAGACTATGAAAACAAAACACACACCTAAACCGTGGGAACAACACAAGGGGGAAGACGGAAAAACATATGCCACTGTTAGAGATGCGACCGGTCAATGTGTGGCCGATTGCGGATCAAGAACCGATGAGAAGGCCCAAGCCAACGCCCAGCTTATCGCCGCCGCTCCTGACTTGCTTGAAGCGTGTGAGGGACTGGCTGAATTGAATATATGGCTGCTAACAGACGAGTGCGAGTGCCCCCCGGAGGGTCATCACTGCGGGGTTGACAGGCTCAAGGACAGTATTTCGGAACTCGACGCTGCGATCAACAAAGCCAAAGGATAGCCATGCGACTCATAACCAAACTAACTTTAACCTGGCTCGCTATCGTGGCGGGTCAACTAATGTGTCTTTTATTGGAGAAATTATCGTGAAAATGTTCGCCAAATTGATCTGCTGTTTATTTATTTACTTGGAAGGCTTTCTGTCAGCACTACATTTTGCAGTTCCGATAGGCCCTTCAGGTAATCCGGACTGGGGATGGATTGCATTTTGTGTCTTATTGGCAGTTTACTTTTCAGTCATCATAACCAAAATTGAAAGGAAATTATCATGAAGCACTCTTCAAAAATGTTACTAATCGTGTCCGGCTGTTTTGCCCTATGGGTATTTACAGTCGGCTTCTTTGTCTTATTCTTTAGGAGTATGTCGCTATGAAACGTAAACCAGACAACCGTATATCAATGAAATTCTCGCCGGAAACAAAGGCCAACTTCGACCGGGCCCATCTCAACCATATCTATAAAACCGGCAAAGTAATCACATTTGCTGACTTTGTGGCGTATGTGGGTAAGAAGCTGGTTGAATAGTAAGAGCAAGGGCCCCGATCTTATGGTTGGGCCTTTTTTATCCCCCTGTATACCGCCTGCGGGCTCTTGTATCTCTCCTGTCTGCGCCTCCTGTTGGGGCTGCTGCTACGAACTCAAACGCGCCAACATCCGGCGGATCGCTGCGAGTCACACCTAAGATATCGGTGGTCGTAGCCGTTGCGGAGTCGCCTGCTTCAAACGCATTCGATGAATCGGTAATTGTGAAATCGCCGTTGTCTGGGTCGGTTAGTCCGGGATTAGTGGTCAAGTCGCTGCCTTTTAGCTCATCGTCAGTATTCGAAGCAAAATTTCCACCTATATTATTGAAAAAGAAATTGTTATTACTGGAGCTATTAAGATATGTATCACTTGCGGCAGGGAATGACAGCCATGCGCCAAACGTTGAATTTATAGAATCAGAGATAATGCTATTATGGCAATCGATATTTGCTGCTGCTGCAAATACCGCAATATCGTTATTATAAAACACACAGTTCCTGACGACCACGTTTGACGTGTCTACTTTGAGGGCTGCTGTGGTATCAAATGTGAAATCATAAAAAATACAGTTGTCGATTGTGGCTGTGATAGCTGCTGTCGTATCCGGATCAAGGTCAATACCTGATAATGAAGTTGTTGTACCCTTAAAGATACTATTCGTTATATCTATTGTTCCCTTCGAGTCAAACCATATGCCTAACCCGGTGGCTGTTGTGTTTGTTATACCTGAAACATCCAAGTCGTCAATATTAATGCTCGTCCATATATTGTTGAAGAAAATATGAACACCATAATCACAACTCGTTACCGTTAGACCGTTGATTGTAAGGGCTGGCCCATCGCTAGTTGTGTCGTTATTACCAACAACCCCAACACCTTTAGTGTTATTAAATGCGGTGCAATTGGTGATAATTAGACTTTGCCCTGCCCTGTGTGCTGTATAGCCGTCTGAAACCGCATCTGTTCGGTGATTACGTGAATCACAGCCATTCAACCTGAGAAATGAAGCTGCCCCGACAGCGCTACTTGCTATGCCAAAACCGTCTTCGTCGTTATTGTTGGCAACGCAGTTGACACACGTTACGTCTACCACTCCGGTCAGCGCCCCTGTAATCATTAAGCCAGCGTCCGCAACGGATGAAAGGAACTGGCAGTTTGTGAATGTGCCTGTTACGGCGGAATTTGACGATAATATATTAACCGTGTTTGTTAGGCCGAGGGTGAAACTTAACGGATTACCTTGCGAGACTCCTGTAATGTCGAAATCTACGTCATCGATAAATATATTAAAATTACTGTTACCGCTTATCGTAACAGCTCCACCTGTTGCCGTCAACGAAAGGTTAAGAGTGCCACAGGTAATATCCGCATCTAGTACGTAAGGACTGCCACCGGCTGTTATTGTGTGCGTCCCGCCTGCCGCCCACGCCGTCTTCAACTCGCTAACGCTTGTAATGGTATCTGCCTGAGTAAACGCAGACAGGAGTATACCTATTAAGCATACTCCTATCCAGTTTGTACCTGAGAATTTTCGCATATTTATAATTCGCTTTAACATGCCCTCATATTAAGCACCTGGCAATGAAATGTCAAGCTTTTTTTTGCTCTCATCCCATATTTTTCCTATTTGCACATTGGTTGGGAATTTAATATTGTTGTCTTGTTTCCACTTTTCCACCATAACCAGGAACCTTGCCTGCTGGTCGGTATAGTCCTCTGGCAGAACAGTCTTACTCTCTCGCGGCCTGCCCTTTTTCTTATGTAGGATTTGGGATATTCTTTTAGTCATCCATCAGCAACCTCAATATAAAAGCTTTAATTTCAATTGGAATAGTAACGGGCTCTAGTTTTGGTTCCGGTTCTGGTACATAAAACATCCCATCACCATAATAATACTCAGCAGATATGGAATAGTCTGCAAGATCCACTACATCGTCGCCGTTAACATTGCCAGTATCGGGGTGTTCACAGTCCTTATTATCCCTCATACGACTCCACGTTACGTTTCTACGCCCGGTGCGAACTTTCCTTAATGGGTTGTACCGCATATAGTTGCGTATCACCAGCAAGATGTGAGACTCGCCTTCGACTTCTTCGTAGATTCTGAAATACGACTCCATCATATTGGGATCAGCTTGCATCCACTCCCAATCACGTTCTACATAATCCGGCTGGGGTAAACGATTCATTATGTTATAGTCGCTTAATATAAATAATAACAGAATTATCATTCTTCATCCTTTTTCATGGCTTCGTATTCATCAGCCTTGTCGATACACGCTTTCATGTACTTTTTAAGTATTACGGGGTCATTACAGTCTTCTGGCGGGCTGCAAGACAGGTTGACTGTTACCCAAAGTTGTTGGAGTAGGTGTTTTTCTTTCCTTAGACGCTCCACCTCTGACTCCAAATCTTCGATATGCTTTTTAAGGGCCGGCACTTGCTTGAATAGGTGGTCGGCTCTGTGTTTTTGCCGCTTGTATGCTGCGATAAGATCGGGGATGTCGGTACGGGCATGGGCTATGAACCGGCCATCTTTTGTACCTATGAATTGCACGCCAGACCTTCTTGAGCATGATGGACAGTACGCCAAATCTCTCTCAGGGCTACCGTACAAGATATGGTCGCCATTACTCATATCGCCTTGATATTTCCACGGCCCCTCAGTAGCAGCCTCACACCGTTTCTTTATGTCTTCTATGTTCATACTTATTAAAATCCCTTTCTGGCCCCACAATCACAAACAACGTAGATACTTGTCGTAGCAAAGTTGCACCATGTTTCATGCTTTTCTATTTCTACCGGGCACAATTCCGTATGTCGCCCGGTTCGCTCGTGGTAAGCTTTACACCGACACTTGCCTTTTTCGATGTTCTCTTTACTTGACATTCCGATTGTTTCAGCTAATGCGTTCATAATCCACCTACCCCCACAATCACGTCAACTAAACCTAATTTTTTACGGAGAGCTTCGACAGTATTTGGATCGGGGTATTGCTCCCTTGAGCCTACGGAGTAATGCCTGTAATCACCGTCAACTACCACTTCGGCCTCTTCCATTTTCGACCGCATCATGAACTCCCAGTGAGTAAATGCTATATATTCGATAGTAATAGGGTCGGTAATAATTGGGTCAGCCAAGTGACATCGCTGAATAAGGTTTCCTCTTATTACCATCCGCTTCATGGCTGTTTTGGTACAGCCCCCCACGCCAACCCATAAGGCAATCAACGTTATCACGCACAGTATCCATGTAATCCAGATTTGGATACGCCACGAACATGCCGGTAGCCACTCAGCCACATCACCTAAATATTGGGGACAAGTCAACTCCCATGTTGAATGCACTCTGTCAGCGCTATAGCTACAACTTCTGTCTTCGCATACGTCACATGTATAATATTTCATTCTAATATCCTTTTCATTTTTAATAGTGCTGCGAATATGTGGGCAGGTTGCATACCCGTGTCTGTGTGTATAACCCAATAAGAGAACGTGTGCATACTTTTAACCACCTTGTGTACAGATTGCAAGGCTTGGATGAATTTGTAGCAGTTATATTTCGCTTCAAATTCCCCCTGCAACGCCTTAGCGTGATTCCAGTCTATCGGGATGGGGTCGGGGACGGAGCAAGGTTTTGTCATGTCTGTATCAGTGTAATATCCTCTGCACTTTAGACAGACACCCTCGCAATTGGTTTCATGCTTCCACGGCCCCGACCTGAGTTTGCCCGCTATCTCGGATTGTTTTTCTGGGGTGAGGGCCAGATATTCTTTTATTGTCATGGCTTATCCTCGATAAGGGTTATTTCATAAGTAACCCCACTCTTTTTCGCGTCCTCTTTTATTAACCTAATTGGAACGTCAACTCCATCCAATGTGATACAAGGTGGCAGCGTAGCTATTCCAACTCGTGGCTCAGTGGGCTTGTCGTTGCATGAAAGACGAACCTCATTCCCCGCAAATACTGCCTTGCCGTTGCTGTCGGGGCATACGAAACGGCGGTTCCAAGCGGCGATAGGGATACCGAGCCCGACTATCTCACAGTCGTCATTAGGACAACAAGCAAACCCTTTTAATGTGTCTGGATGAGTTCCACAAAAAGGACACGTTGGCAGTTCTTTGTTTTTGCTAATATAATCACTCATGGCTTGTCTCCTGACGTTTTCTGATGTTCACTACAAGTGCTTCGATAGCCTTTGGGTGAAGGCCATCCGCAAGAAACTTGCTTATTACATCCCGGCTCATCGCAAGTCATTTCTGGGACAGGGTGTTCAGGGTTCCAACCCAGAATATCAAACGCATTTTCTAACGCAGATAAGAATTGGTGATGTAGACACCCATTGCGCCATCCCCCAAACTGATAGCACATATCTTTTAAGGCTTCAATCAACACGTCGTTCTCGGCGCTAAGTTTTTCGCAGTTTTTGCAAAATTCACTCATGACTCATCTCCGAATAAAGCGTATTTGTCTTCTTCTTCCTGGATTCTCTTACGGGCTATCTTGCAGTATCCCAGCGATTTACCGTCTTTGTCTTTATCAAGTTCTATCCCAATAAAGTTTCGTTTCGTCCTTATGCAGGCCACCGCCGTAGTTCCCGATCCGATCGTAAAGTCCAAAACTGTTTCACCCTCATTAGTGTATGTCTTGATTAGGTATTCCATTAGGGCTACTGGTTTTTGGGTGGGGTGTTGGTGTTCACTCGTTCTGTCTCCATTTGTTATGTCAATTACGCTCTGTGGATAATATGTGTCATTCCGTGATGTGACTCCCTTGAATTCTCCGTAATTCTCTGTCGTGTTACCTCTCGTACTTCCTTTTGTTCTCATCTTCCCTTTTGTCATCTGTGGATTATATGTTGGCAAGCTGCTATAAAAGACAAGGATTTGCTCATGGTTTCGCATAGGCATTCGGTTGCAGTTCAAATGTCCACTACCAAGAGCCTTATACCATACAAGGTCATACTTAAACATCTTCATATTAGAGGCTATCAGCTTCGTTGTAAAGGGCTGGGAGGCCGTTAGGACGATTGCACCGTTTGGCTTGATTAAACGCCGTAGCTGGTCCCACATAGGCTCTAGCGGGATGATAGAGTCCCATTTGCACGCCGTTGTACCGTATGGTACGTCAGCGAGAATCAAATCGATCGACTCATCAGGGATAATTGGCATTACAGCAAGGCAATCGCCGCAGTGTATCTTATTCAGTAAGTGTTCTATGTCAGCCATTATAATACCTTTACTTGGACTCTTTGTAATGGTGATTTCATTTTATGGCATGATTTGTGCATCTTATCGGTGTTTCTAAGTGCTTACAAGGCCATTGCCCTATAGTCGCTGGGTTGTATTTCCCACAAGGAGTCTTCTTGTCCCATGATTTACATTTCTTACATATCCTTTCATTTATTATTTTGTTCATATTCTTATCTCCTATAATATTCTGTCCTGAGCCTTACAATAAATTAAACCTGGCCCTGCACTCTGCCTTGCTACACCTGTGGCCTTTCCCGCCTATATACACAGTAGAGGGATCGCCGCAGAATTGGCATTTTTTTTCAACGGAAGATTGGGTGTCTCCAACGCCGTCATCCCAACCCCCTGCGTTCAACCAGCTTGCAGGGTACGGGATGAACTGCCCTTTATCTTTCAACCACTCAGGCGACCCCTTCAAGGTATACAATGTTGAGTGCATCCTTAATTGTAGATCCTGAGACGGTTTGTTTTTCTTCCACCAATTGATAGCGTTTTGTTTACTCTTCTTCTTTGGGTAGGCTTCCCAGAATTCTTCAAAACCTCCCACTCCTGTTGTATTGTTAGCATTCTTTTCTTTCTTAACATTCTTATTAGTGGTTGTTTGATGGTTGGCTGTTGGTTGCTTGAGGGGGAGTTGATGGTTGGCTAGTTCGCAATTTATGTCATAAACCTTTGTGCCGACTATAGTTGCGATGGTTCCTTTGTTGGTTGACTTGATGGTTACAAATTGCCATTTTACTAAATTAGACAAAGCGGTTCTGTATTGTTGTCTGGTTAATCCACAGCTACCATAGTCGCCTATCAGGGATTGTCCCACAGTGAGATTGTGGACATTGAAAGCGGTGGTTCTCCTTGCTCTGTATGCTATCAATGAAAGCAGAGTAAATGCGTTGGGGCTGTTGAATAAAGCCAGAGTTTCTTCTGATCTTTTAAGCATTACAAAAGTTTCCATACTGGTACTCATAAAAAAAGCCAGACAGGGTTGACACGCAGCATGGGCTTGCGCCCGATTTGCCCCTGAATGGCTTATCATATTCTATTTTGCTACGTGTCATGCCCTGCATTATACCACATTCCCTTGAAATAAGAAAAGGTTTTATTTAATTTTTAATGCGTTTTTCGTCATATGGCACCATTGACATTGGACTGCCTGCCCGCAATCACTGCCATCATGCACCATATAACCACCAGACCCGTCACAATTAGGGCATCTAGCGACATCAAGCAACTCTTCAAGCTGTATTATCTTCTTGTCCCTTTCCCGTATGGCTTGGATTAGGGCGGGGATTTTCTGTACGCACATTATGAGTTCGTGCCTGCTGGGTTGTCCTGCAACCCGTCCACAGCCCTCACATGGATGCGTTAAGTGGGAATGGCAACCCTTATGCCTACATGGGTCGGATATTGTAGTCGCCCCTTTATGCATCACTTCAATCGCTTTAAGTTCTTTTTCTGTCATGGCTTTGCTCCTGCTTTGGTTTCAAGAAAATTCACGTTCCGAAAACGAATAGCCCTCTTCGTCTTTCCATTCTCCGTCCATGCAATATCCGTCCCTTCCACATTCCTCGTAGTGGTTCAAGCCTGCTTGTTTCGTTTCGATCATAGTAATGAAATTTTCGCGACTCATTTCACTGCCGTATTCATCAAAGATCATGCCCGCACACGCAAACTCTCTTTTCCATTCCGCATACGACGAAATCCCGCCGTGTGCCCTGAAGAAGAATTGCCATCCACACGAACTCCTGCCTATATGTTTTTCATCATACCGATTACAGCAATCACACAGGTTGCTTCTGTAGTAATAATTTGTTCCCATGTCCTTTTCCCTTTCTTTACGTACCGAGTTCCTACTGGCTATTACCCTTATCGCCAGATATAAGCAAGTATGCTATGCCTCAATGATAGCCAAGCCTTAATTTTGCCAGTTCGGCTCGGATTCAGTTGCCCGTCTTACCTTATTATTCCAACAACTTCTCGTTATGAACCCTTTGTCACTATCCTGCTGCTTACCGATTTTTTCGTGTCCTGTCTTGCCATTACACATGGAAAACCTTTGTTTGTCTTAACCATTGTTCATTTGCTAAATTCACAATCTTCTGGATGCCACGATTTCTCTCCTGCTGCGACATCTATAAAATACCACTCACCGTGGGCGGCTTTGCAAAAATCAACACTCCAGAACCCCTCCAGTCTCTCAGCTAACATATTGGCATACCATGTTAATAAAAGAACTTCATCATCTGTTTCGTGGTTTGCTCTGGATAAAATCGTTTTCCAATCAGTAGGAAGTTTATCATTATGACTAGCTGAGGCAATCGCGCCCTCAATCCAGTACGCATGATGACAAAGGACTTTGCCGTCTCGGATGAAATAACGTCTTTCGGGATTAACCGGCATACCGTGAAAAGCGGTAAAGACGTTTTCCATTTCGATATATTCGCGTATTACAAATGCCGTAGCGGGCAAGCCCATCATGTCACAGCATAAATTGAACTCAAGAATGTTGTGCAAGTTCTGTTCTAAATGCTTTCGGCTTGATACATAACATGTCCTAAGCCAGCCGTGTTTAGCGCTTGACTGGTCCGTCCTGATGAAAACAGGGTATTCTTTAATATGGGGCATGATGGCATCCACCATTGTTTTCTGGATAAGATGTTCTTCGTCTAAATGGTTGTATGCTCTTTGGGTTGCCTTATCGAATGGGACAATGACTGTTTCCGGCATTGGAATATCCAAATCTTTAACTTTGTCCCACCAAAAACACACGCTTGTTTTGTCCATCATGCAACCTCCATAAAAAAGGCCCAGACGAAGTAAATCGCCTGAGCCGATATAGTCAAACCTTGCGAGTTGGATAGAATACGAGAATTCTCTCTCAAGGTTGATTGTGCTAATAAAATGTACCGCATTCTATCCATACTTTATATCATACCCATATCTCTGTTACTTGTCAATTAAAATATTATTAAATTTTCGTTTTCCGTTTGTCATATATTTTTTGTGCTGTTTTTAACCTAATAATATATCTTGGACAACTTTTTTAGTAATTGAAGGCCTTGCCCACAATCTTTGGAATTTCCGCCAGTCCTTATTTGTCGAACCTGCTTTATCTTTCCAAAGCATTGCGCATGGCATAAACCCGGCTGTCCATGCTTCAACCAGTCTTTCTTGAGCTTTCTTGAAGGTGTCACCAACGAAGCCAATCAATACGTAACATCTTAGATGGCTTCTTGTAAAATTCGCTAATCTTAGCATTCTCCCCGCCTCAATCAGGGGATCCAAATCGTCAGGTGTGTCATAAGCAAAAAATATTTGCTCAGGCAATAGGTCCCACAGTAAGCCAACGTGCCACCATTTTAATTTTGCCGCTTCAAGACCTCCTGTAAACTGTGCCCGACGATTTTGCATTTCAAGCATTCCAAAAACTGCCCGAATATGTTTTTCGGAACAAGCAAGGATATTTGAATCTAAAAGATTCCATCCGTCCACTACGGGCAACTCTCGCGTCTCACCCTCTCGCTTCCATACATCGCAGAACCAGCACTTATTGGGGCAGCCCCGCGAGGTTATCGTATACCCGTTTCTGACATACATACCAGGAATAAATTCTTCCCCTCTATCACCGGTCGCAGGCCCTCCGATCTTAACAGGGGCAACAATATCCCACGCTTTGGCCAACTCATCGGCTTTTGCTAGGTCGTAAGTGAATGTTACTGAGATATGGACTTCATCGACAAGCGGTATCAACTCCGGTGGATCCCCAAAAAAGGCCAACTCATCGTCGGGGGAAGCTGTTGTTTTTCGTGGGAACACTCTCGCTATCATACCACCCCCAATAAAAAGAAGCGTAAGGGCACGTTTAAGCCCCACGCTCCCGCTATTTCCCATGCAGACCATGGATTTAATTAGGTGGGCAGGCAGTTGGTTACTGCGACACTGTTGACGGTTCCGTACGAGGAATACAACGCCCATTCTTCGCATAAGCATTTCACTCATCGCAGGTGTCATGGCTACCACGCCTCTGCCCATGAAAAAACGGCAAGGGGATACGTTCGGTCCCCCTGCCTGAGTAAAAAACCACCGCAGAACGGCAGCTAGTATTAGGTGGGCAGGGTGCCTGTTCAAGACGTACCCGTTGGCCGGGCCCCTAGCATTGCTGCCGCCCCTGCCCATGAAAATTTTGGCACCCGGTGACTGTGTTATCAAGCTACTTTGAACAGTTCTTGATGATACAAGGGACTCTTTCGCGTCGGCAAGCCCTGATACCGTACTTGAACCGGGTATAATAATTAGGTGAGCAGGTAATACATCCCGTTTCCGACTAAGCCCTACGCTGAAACTCAGGCGAGTCCCTATAGGATGGCGGTTTAGCACGCCCAGCTCAAAAGCTGAATTTCTCACTTTAAACCGCATTTGGCGTGGCGACGAGTCGCATGTATTACCATTGCCCATAAAAAAACCCTTGCGAGATAGGAAACTCTGGTAAAGGACTTTCCCCGCAAGGGATTGAAAACTAATAAATTGTCTAACGGCCTTTACCATGCTTATACTATACCTTATCTTTTCGGGTTGTCCAGTAAAATATTATTTATTTCTTCGGTTCTTCGCTAATTACTTTTTTTGGTTGGTGGCACTGATGACAGTAATTGTTTTCGGATTCTTTGATGAGTGTATCGATTTCGCGAGATGCGTGTTCTTTTACAGCTCTAATACAATCACTTCCTGCGTGATTATGCCACGGGACTTTGCTATCATGCCAACTACCAATTGCCGAACCAAAACGAACGGCATCTTCTATAATGCCTTTTATTCTATCGTGTGTCTCTTCTGTCATTTTATTGTCACTCATATTTCACTCCTTAATAAGAATTATTTTAAAAGCCAAGGGCTAGCGAAGTAGGGACAACTACAGTCGTTGCAGCATCTATATCTTTCGGCCTAGCCGGATTCTGTGCTACTTGCCCCTGGCTCTGTATTATGCCTTTCATAATCTTACTCCTTTTTCTTTCCCTGCGAACACCGATCAATAAAGCTCTTGAGCGGCTTTTGAAGCAGGGTCCGGGTCGATTCTGGCATTGGTGCCTTATCTACGAGTACGCCGAGCCTGGCTAGCTCTATGCCCCTCTTAGAGCATTCCTGCTTAGATTCTTCAAGCTTCTTCTTGAGCCTCTTTATTTGCTGTTCGGGTGTTAGCATTCTATTGCTCCTATCAGTTCGGGGTTTTCGTGAATATTACCGATCACTACCACCTCCTCTTCCTCACCGAGTTCATAGAAAAAGGTGTGAGTTGTGGTATCCCAGTTATGAACCGCGAAGGCTGCAACATCGTCATCATAAACGACTTCATAAACAGCGCCTCCCTCGCCCTCAAATTGCACATTATCCCCCTCATATATTTCTTTCCCGTTCTTGTCTTTCAGGCCGGTGAATTGTTCGAGGATGAAGTCGTCAGACAATAAGTTGACTTTTATATCGCCCCAACAAACCATCTGGTAAACATGCCCGTTTTCGATATGGAACATAGTAGAATCATATACCATCCTTTTGTTTGTTTTATCCCACGCCCTGAATTTTATTTCCCTACTCATATTCTATTGCTCCTTTCACGAGCCAATATCCATCAATCCAGTACTCTGACCCAGTTTCTATATTTGCAACGCGAAGACGAAGAAAACAGGAGTGGACTTCCAAGATATGACCAACGTGAACTTTCCCATTACTTTGACGTTGGTATTTTACTTCATCCCCTGCTTTAAATAATTTGCGGAATTCCTTCGATCTATTCCTGTTTGCCCGTTGAAGCTTATGGGTGGCATCGTCGTAAGCAGTCCAGTCTTTATTCATATTCTATTGCTCCTTTCAAAATAAACGAGAGCGGGGCAGGATTGGCATTACCCGCTACCTGCTTGCCCGTTCCGGCTACAACGGACTACGCTATAACTCTTCGTGATGAGGCCGACTCATAAATATAGTTCGTATCGTTTCACACACGCCGCCCGCTCTCGCTATTAACTTGTAAAAGGTACAGGCAGGGATTTGCACCCTGCAACACAGCCGCCGTTCCACCTAGGGTGTTTTACAATTGCTTACCCCAACCCTTATAATCTGCTGGCTACTACAGGGGGTTTGCCGTGCGTTACCTATTCCGCCACTGTACCATATTAAGTTTTAAAAGATCAGTCTGTGACGGGGGTGAAGTCGGCGAGTTCCCATCCACAATCGCGAGAAAAATATTTATCTCCTTCAAAACTACCCTCAAACATCCGAGTCCTCCCGTAGCAACCGAGATAGTCATATAGGAGAAAACGGCTTCCGGCCCGCTCGCATTTTCTCTTTTCACCATTAGGCCAAACTCGCATAAACTTCGTCCCCGGTTTCGGACAGCCGTTTTTGTACCAGCCGTCAGGCGTAGCATCACCATGTTCGTGAGGCGCGATAGGCGGCGGTTTCCCAGCCGAACCACTTTTTCGTAGGGGCGATTTTAGCTGGACAGAAAAGGGCGGAT
>SDBU01004336.1_pt1 | contig 17448 bp, 14 predicted proteins | sample 2277071 | NCBI WGS metagenome assembly SDBU01 (sample SAMN10397929, study PRJNA504765) | marine sediment metagenome | isolation source: marine sediment core GS08_GC12, 126 cmbsf | place: Arctic Ocean: Gakkel Ridge, Loki's castle | collected 2008 | reverse complement strand
GATAACAGGGTAGTCTTTAGCCCAACTTTGGTAATAACCAGCCATCTCACTACTGCTGAGTGAGACCCCTTCCCTTTTAAGGATATACTGACCATCCCGGTAAAACTCGCTTGAGGCCGGGTCCAGGGCAATAAAGCAGTCCTCACCAGGAATGTAACCCGCCCTTTCAATGGCTTTTAAGACTGCCTCAATGGCCGCCCTGTTTGACTTAAGGCGCGGGGCAAAGCCGCCCTCATCGCCAACGCCGGTATCAAACCCCTTATCCTCAAGCACCACCCTAAGGCGATGGTAGATTTCAGCCCCCATCCTCAGGGCATCGCTAAAACTATCCGCACCCGCCGGTACAATCATAAATTCCTGAAAATCTATGGCATTTGAGGCGTGCTTACCGCCATTTAAAATGTTCATCATCGGTACCGGCAGCACCCCGGCTTCCTCCCCGCCCAGATAGCGATAGAGCGGCAGATTGAGGTAGTTTGAGGCGGCATGGGCGACCGCCAGCGAGGTTGCCAGTATAGCGTTAGCTCCCAGCTTTGATTTATCTGGTGTGCCGTCAAGCTCAATCAGTTTTTCATCAAGGGCTTCCTGGCGAGTAGCTTCCATCCCTATTATTGCCTCAGCAACAATTCGGTTAACATTATCTACCGCTTTAAGGACACCCTTGCCCCCAAAGCGGGAGGGGTCTTTATCCCGCAGTTCCACCGCCTCATATTTGCCGGTGCTGGCTCCAGAGGGCACCGCCGCCCGGCCTCTGGCACCACCAGAAAGCCCGACCTCAACCTCAATGGTTGGATTACCCCTGGAGTCTAGGATTTCTCTGGCTTTGATATTCTTAATGGTTGACACCAAAACCTCCATAACCTCAAAGTGAGTCGGGCGGCTAGTCTTTGATTAAGCCCAGAGCAATATTCACGGCTTCGGCCGGGCCTGAGGCAGGGATAATTGAGTTATCCTCCGAGCCATCTTTAAGGAGTGACCAGGTATCAAGACCAATCACCGGGAGGCCGTTCTGCAGGGCATGACCAATCTCAGAAAGGGTGCCGTAGCTGCCACCAACCGCAATCACCGCCTGAGCTGATTTGACCACAATCACATTTCTGGCCTCACCCAGCCCGGTAACGATTGGAATCTGGACATAGGGGTTAGCCAGAGCACGGATTTCCCCGGGCAGGATACCAACGGTTACCCCACCCTCCTCTTCAGCCCCACGGCAGGCTGCCTCCATGACGCCACCCAAGCCACCACAGACCAGGATAACACCGTTCCTGGCTAGCTGGCGACCGACCTCCTCGGCAAGCCTGGCTTCCTCGGCCGAACACTGACCACCACCGATAACGGCTACAACCCTTTTCCTCACTACCATCTTATTCTATCACCTAAGTTTCAGCCAAGGCAAAGAGCTAGTTGTACCTGTTCATGGCGACAGTAAGACCCTCACTTAGAAGAGAGAAGAGGGCCTCACTCACTCCGGGGAAAACCCGGCTTAGAACCTGCCCTTCTTCAGGAGTAAAGCCACCGAGCACATAGGAAATAACCTCATCCTCACCTGGTTCCCGCCGATTCTCAGCCAGGGTCGGCCGCCCGATGCCAACCCGGAGACGAATAAATTCCCGACTGCCAAGATAGCTAATAATAGAGCCCACCCCTTTATGCCCGCCGGAGCTACTGCCCCGGCGGAGACGGATTCTACCCAACTCAAGGTCAAGGTCATCATGGATAACCACCAAATCATCAAGGCTGATATTAAACCTTTTTACCAGGAGACTGACCGACCTGCCGCTCTGGTTCATGTAGGTCTGGGGTTTAGCCAGGACCACCTCAGTGCCAGCGATTTGGCCGATGCCGACTTTAGCTTGGCTCTGCTTCTGGCTAAATCGGATTTGGTGCTTTCGGGCAAAGTGACCGAGGCAGATAAAACCCGCATTGTGGCGGTTCTGGGCATAACTCCGCCCCGGGTTACCCAAGCCAACGATTAATTTCATTGATTGGTTTCCTCTTCCAGGAGCTTGAGCAAATCCTGCTCGCTCAGTTCCCTAACACCCAAAGCCCGGGCACGGCCCAGCTTTGAGCCGGGGTCGGCCCCGACCACCAGGTAAGTGGTGTTTCGGCTAACATTATCCTTTGCCGAACCACCCAGGGCTTTAATTTTTGCCTCGGCTTCCGGCCGGCTGAAGGCTTCAAGCCTCCCGGTAATAACAAATTCCTGCCCCGAAAGGGGTAGCTCTTCAGCCGTTAAGACTTCTTCCTCGGGGAGAACACCGGCCCGGCTTAACCTTTCAATGATATTGCGGTTTTCTTCCTGCCTGAAGAAGGCGAGGATACTATCAGCAATTTTACTACCAACGCCGGGGATAGCCGCTAGCTCCTCCCGAGAGGCAGAAGTCAGCTTATCAATACTGCCGAAGTGCCCGGCCAGAAGCTCAGCCATCTCCCCGCCGATGTGGCGTATCCCTAAGGCAAAGATGAGCCTTGAAAGAGGGCTTCTCTTGCTCCCTTGGATAGCCTCAATGATATTACCGGCGCTCCTGTCAGCCATTCTCTCCAGCCCGAGGAGGTCTTCTTTTTTCAGGTCGTAAAGGTCAGCCACGTTTTTTACCAGCCCTTCTCTAAAGAGCAGGCCTGATTGCCGCTCACCGATTCCCCTGATATCCATCGCCCCCCGGGAGACAAAGTGTTCGATTCGCTGCTGGATTTGAGCCGGACAGACGACATTAGGGCAGTAGTAAGCCGCCTCACCTGGAGTTCTGACTGCCTCGGCACCGCATACCGGACAGCGCTTGGGCATGGTGAATGTTCTTTCTTTGCCGGTACGCTTACTGACCACCGGTCCAACAACCTGGGGTATCACCTCACCGGCACGCTCAACGATTACCGTATCGCCGATGCGGATATCCTTGCGCCTGATGTCGTCCTCATTATGCAGTGCCGCTCGGCTTATGGTTACCCCACCCACCGAGACCGGCTCGAGGAGAGCATAGGGGTTAAGGGTGCCGGTCCGGCCGACGCTGATTCTAATACCCTCGAGTTTGGTGGTAGCCTGAATGGCCGGAAACTTATAGGCAATGGCCCACCTCGGCTCATGCCCAACCTCACCCAGCTTCTCTTGCAGTGTAATTGGATTTACCTTAACTACGATGCCATCCGCCTCATAGGGCAGGCTCTCTTTCCCCTCAACCCAGGTATGGTAATACTTCCCTACCTCTTCAATACTGCCCAGGAGCCGGTTAACCGGGTTTACCTTGAAGCCAAGCGATTTCAGGTATTCCAGGGTCTCCCAGTGAGTCGGCGGGGTTAGGTTCCCTTCCGCCCAGCCTAAAGCATAGATATAGATGTCAAGCGGCCTTTTGGTGGTAATCCGCGGGTCAAGCTGCCGCAGTGAACCGGCGGCAGCATTACGGGGATTGGCAAAAAGGGGCAACCCCTCCTCAGCCCGTTCCCGGTTCAGTTTTTCAAAACCAGCTTTGGGCAAGAAGACCTCACCCCGCACCTCAAACCGGGGTGGGGCTTCTCCTGACACAGAGAGCGGAATGCTTCTTATGGTTTTGAGGTTCTGGGTAACATCCTCACCGCGCAGGCCATCACCCCGGGTCGCCCCGGTAACGAATTGGCCATCAACATAGGTTAAAGCCACCGCCAGTCCATCAATCTTGTGTTCGCCGACGAGGTCAAACTGCTCACCGCCAGCCAGTTTCGAGGTCCGGGTGTACCAGCCGAGCAGTTCATCTTCAGAGAAGGCGTTAGCAAGAGAGAGGAGTGGTCGGATATGTTCGACAACGCCGAAAGCTTCTACCGGAGCCGCCCCGACCCGCTGGGTGGGAGAGTCGGGAGCGACCAACCGGGGATATTTCTCCTCAAGCCTTTTTAACTCCCTCATTAACTGGTCATATTCGGCATCGCTAATCTCGAGGCTATCCAGCACGTAGTAGCGGTAGTTATGATAGTTAACTTGAGAGCGCAGGCCTTCGATTCTGACTTTTACTTTATCCAAATCTTGCATCGGGCAATTTTTAATGAGCCTTATTTAAGTAAAATTATTATAGCACAGCTACCCAGAAACGAGATAACTACAGTCAATTAAAACACTTGCCCTGCTTCTAGGCGATAGGGTAAACTTTAAAGACGATAAACCCTCCCAGTTAGCAGAGCAGAAAGGAGTGATGAGCTTGGCTGAGATTCGTCCCTTCAGGGGCATACGCTACAATCAGTCTCTGGTCAAAGACCTGGCCAAGGTTATCTGCCCTCCCTATGATATTATCAGCCCGGAGCTGCAGCGAGAACTCTACCGCAGGAGTGAATATAACTTTGTCCGTCTGGAGAGTTGCCTTGAACTACCTCAGGATACGGCCTCGGATAATAAATTTGCTCGTGCCGCTGACACACTCAGGCGGTGGCTTAAGGACGGGGTTTTAAAAATTGACCCGGTACCAGTTATCTATCTGCACGACCAACACTTCACCCACCAAGGAAAGAAACACCGACGCCGGGGCATTACCACCCTGGTCAAGCTTGAGGAATGGGATAAGAGGGTTGTTCGCCCTCACGAAGGGACACTTTCCGGGCCTAAAAGTGAGCGATTAAACCTGCTCTGGACACTCAAATCCAATACCAGCCCGATTCTGACAATGTTCGAAGATGAAGGGACGCGGATAACCTCCCTGCTGGCTGGAGAGGAGCTGAAAGAACCAATAATCGCCATAAGTGGTGCTGATGGCGAAAGCCATCGTGTCTGGGCGATTACTGACGGTGAGGTTATTAATAAGATTAGCACCGAACTGGCTCTTAAGCCCCTTTATATTGCTGACGGTCATCACCGCTACGAGAGTGCCCTAGCTTACCGCCGGGAAAGACAAGCCGGTTCAACACTTGAGTCAACCGATGAGGCGTTTAATTTTGTGATGATGACACTGGTAGATTTTGCTGACCCCGGGCTTTTGATACTACCACCCCACCGCCTGCTTAAGGGTATCTCAAAACCAGCCTTAAACCAGCTCAGAACGAGGCTTGAAACATTTTTTGAGATTGAGGAATTGCCACTCAATTTCCCGGATGGCTTGAAGCAAATTGATAATATTTTAACTCGTGAGCCAAAATCAGGGGATGAGGTCAGGCTGGTTCTTTTTGGCCTACCAACCGAGTCTACCGGGAAAGCAGACCATCTACTGCTATTACGGCTGCGTGCCCTTACCACAATAGCACCGATGATGCCCTACTTCCATTCTGAGCTTTATCAGAAACTTGATGTCAGTATTGTTGACCATGTCATCCTGGGTAAACTGCTTGGGCTTGATAGCGATAGTGAGGCGATAACCCTTACCTACAGTTATGACAAACCAGACGCCATAAAGCAGGTACTGGAAGAGGAATACCAGCTAGCCTTTCTTTTGAGCCCGGTTAAGCCACAAGTAATTAAAGCCGTGGCTGACGAGGGCGACCGGATGCCCAAGAAATCTACTTATTTCTATCCCAAACTGCCCTCAGGACTGGTATTCCATCACTGGGAATAGCTAATCCCCTTTTGCTACTGACTTGAACAAAATGGCAACTCTTGCATGAACATCTGCTGGCTAAAGGTAACGCTCCTAGCTAAACCTGCCGTTCGGTTTTTAGTCATTAAAGCAAGATGACCCCCACTACGTAAGGCAGCAAGGCCAGTGAGGCCAGCACCGGGTGCCCACGTCGCGTCTTATTATGGCTGTCCCAGCAGAAGAGATAGTTAGCCAGTCCAAACGACAATATCCCACCGGCTAGCAAGATGAGGACTGACCAGAGCGGGTCAAAAGCAGCAGCTTGATTCTGGGTTAACCCTTGAAAGGCATTCATAGCGTGAGTAGCCGGAAACAGTAGTGAAACCTTGCCGAGCGCACCGGGCAACATGCTGTAAGGTATCATCAGTCCACCTATGAGCATTGATGGCAAGAAAATCAGTTGCGACCACAGCACAATGGCACGCGTACTGGATGAAATCACACTGATCAGCATGCCAAGTCCGGCATGGGCGAAAACCGCCAGCAAGAAGAACAGGATAAAACCGCCCCAGTTGACAGGTGGCGGTGCGCCGAAGAACAGGGGCGCTGTGGCAGTTATTATGGCAGCAACAATCACCATGTGCAATATGGTTGTCAGCGCTGGTATGGTCAGGATCGAGAGTGCCGGCACCCCGTTTATCTTGTAACTGCGAAAGATGCCGGCTTCCCGAGCCGCTACCAGTGGGTTGGGCAAGCTCAGTATCGTACCAGACAGGATGGCGATGATTATCATGGCCGGGATTATAGTCTCGGCAAAATCTGGATTGAGCTCGGTCATAAGGAACCCCAACATACCATATAGGCCTAGCGGGAAGAGATAGTTCATCAAGAGCTGAGTTCTGTCACGAATCCCCGTGCGGAACTCAAAGGAAAAATGGCTGGCAAAGGCGTTCATTGGTTATCCTCTGTGCCCGTGATTTCCAGAAAGCGCTCCTCAAGAGATGGACGCTCTACTCTCAAATCAATCAGCGTGTCACCCTGCGCCTGGATGTGGGCGATAACGGCCGAAACCGTGGGTCCGGGGTCAGTGCTGTAATAGATGGCATAGTCATCTTTGAACGCCTGCTGGCTGACAGCCGGAAAGGTAGGGCTGAGTTCGGACAGGCTGGCACCTTCCGTGCGAACCGAGATTTTAGTGAGGCCAGCACCAGTTGCGGTCAGTTCGCGCGGGGTGCCCGTGGCGGCAATTCTACCACGCAATAAAATAGCGACACGGTCAGCCATCTTTTCTGCTTCCGCCATGTCGTGAGTGGCCAGAATAATGGTGGTACCGCCAGTCTTTAGTTCGCGCATCAGGTCATGCAGTTCATTGCGCGATGGAACGTCAAGACCGGCTGTCGGCTCATCCAGAAACACAACCGGCGGGTTATGGGCCAGTGCTATAGCCAATGCCAGACGTCGCTGCAGGCCCGTAGAAAGCATGTGATATTGTGTGCTCTTTTTCTCCGACAGCCCAAGACGTTCCAGCAAATGATAGTCCGGGGCGACACCATGATAGGCAGCGAAGAATCTCATCGCCTCGTCGACACGCATGCTGTCCGGGAGCCCCGAGGTTTGTAATTGCACCCCAATCAGGTTACGCAGCTTGCGCGACTCTCGAGCGGGGTTAACGCCCATTATCTGTAAAGAACCGCCATCCGTACTACGCAACCCCTCAAGGCTTTCCAGCGTACTGGTCTTACCGGCGCCGTTGGGCCCCAGGAGACCAAAGATTTCGCCACGCTGCACCTCAAAGTTAATACTGTCCACGGCCACAAAATCGCCGTAGACCTTTCGGAAGTCTTTGACTTTAATGACAGAGCCCTCCATGATATCCTCTCCCACCCTTAGTAATTTTGGGTACTCGTTGTTATAACTTTACTACTTTAGCGGTTTGGACATCGGGGAGGGCCAGTATCTTTTGGCGCTCTTGTTCAGGCAGTGGTTCATCCAGGGCTAATATCATCAGGGCTTGACCTCTTGGTTTTAAGCGACCGAGGTACATATAGCTGATGTTGATGTCGGCATCACCGGTTATCTTGCCCACGGCTCCGATGAGTCCGGGACGATCGCGGTGGTCAGAAAAGAGGAAGTAACCCCCGGCAGGCACAATGTCAATCCAGTACTTATTCACCTGGACAAGGTGCGATTCACCACGCATTACGGTGCCGGCAACACTGGTAATTCCGGCAGAAGTGGTAGCCTCGACAGTAACCAGGCTGGAGTAGTTTTCACACTCGGCTCTTTTTTGCTCCACTACCTTAAGCCCTCGCTGGGCAGCCACAAGGTTGGCATTGACCAGATTAATCCGTTCTTCACTGACACGCTCAAGTAACCCCCTGAGGATGGATGCCTTGAGGGCATTGGTATCGTAGCTGGAAATATCACCCTCATATTTAATCTGGATTGAGTTTAACTGTCCCTCAACCAGCTGGCTCAGGAGCTGTCCGAGGGTAGTACCAAGCTTCATGAAAGGCACCAAGACTGGCAGCATTTCCGCCGGGATAAGCGGAGCATTAACCGCATACCGGGCTGGCTTACCCTCGAAAACATCAATAATTTGCTCGGCGATATCTACCGCGGCACTAGCTTGAGCCTCAGTAGTGGAAGCCCCCAGATGGGGGGTGACGATGATGTTGTCATCCTCAAAAAGGACGCTCTGGGTGGTTGGTTCGTTAGGAAAGACGTCAATGGCGGCACCGGCCAATTTCTTCTCTTTTACTGCCTTAGCCAGTGCCTTTTCATCAATTAGCTCACCCCTAGCGGTATTAATAATTCGGGCTTGGGGCTTGACCAGCGCCAGTTCCCTAGTGCCAATCAGTCCCCTGGTTGACGGCACCAGCGGTGTATGGAGGGTGATAAAATCAGATTCCCTCAGCAGTTCCTCAAGAGAAACAAGCTTAACCTGGAGGTTAGCGGCGTGGTCGCTGGAGATAAAGGGGTCATGGGCAACAAGTTTCATCTCAAGGCCTCGGGCCCTTCTGGCTACCTCTGAACCAACATTACCCAAGCCAATAATCCCAAGCGTTTTACCCCGCACCTCAGTGCCTATGAAAGCACTCCTCTGCCACACCCCTGATTTGAGGACTGCATTAGCCTGAGGGATGTGACGGGCAAGTGCCAGCATCAGGGCAACGGCATGCTCAGCCGCCGAAATAGTGTTGCCAGTTGGGGCATTAACGACGATGACACCGTGCCGAGTGGCGGCTTCAAGGTCAATATTATCAACACCAGTGCCGGCTCGACCGATAACCTGGAGCTTCCTCCCGGCAGCAATAACCTCAGCGGTAACCCTGGTCTGACTGCGCACCGCCAGTGCCTCATAGTCGCCGATAATAGCAATGATTTCCTCCGGCTTCAAGCCTAACTTAACGTCTACCTCAGCATGCTGACGCAGTTGCTCAATACCTTCCTGGGCAATTGCGTCGGTTACTAGGACCTTCATCCTTAACTTGAACCTCCGAACCCAACCTTAGGTAAGGTCGCTCTCAGTGCATCAATAACCTCGGCGATGTCCTCTTCAGTTACCCAGCCGAGGTGACCAATGCGGAATATCTTATCCGCCAGTGACTGCTGCCCACCACTCAGGGTAATTTGATACTCTTCCCTCAAGATTCGGCGCAGTTTACCGGCGTCAAGACCATCAGAGATGGCGATGGCAGTCACCGTATTGGAGGCATGGCTCTCATCAGCAAAAAGGGAGAGCCCGAGCGATTTTACGCCATCTCTGGCCGCCTGCCCCACCCGGGCATGACGGGCGATGATACTGGTTAGACCCTCCTCAAGCATCATTTCCAGTGAAGCCGTCAGTGCGTATATAGTAGAAAGCGCCGGCGTGAAGGGGGGTTGTCCTTTCTCTAAATAGCTTCTGTATTTGGCAAAATCCCAGTAGAATCGTGGCATCCGGGCGTTCTCATACGCCTGCCATGCCTTCTGGCTGACACTTATCATAGCCAGCCCCGGCGGCGCCATCCACCCCTTCTGGGAACCACTAATGGCAACATCGCACTGCCACTTATCCACCGGCAAGTCAATTAAACCGAGACTGCTGATGGCATCAACCAGAAGCAGTTTATCAAACTCCTTAACGATCAGGCTAATAGCCTCAAGGTCGTTGGTAACACCGGTTGAGGTTTCGTTATGGGTTACCAGCACCGCCTTGATTCCCGGGTCAGCCTTAAGGGCCTGGCGCACCTCATCAGGGTCAGCCGCCTTACCCCACTCAAACTTGAGTGGAATTACCTCGGCGCCGAACCCTCGGGCGATGGTGGCGAAGCGTTCCCCGAAGACACCAACTGACACCGATAACACCCTGTCCCCGGGGGAGAGGGTGTTGACAATGGCAGCTTCCATACCACCGGTGCCGGAGGCGGTGAGCAAGAAAAGGTCATTCTCGGTCTGGAACAGCTCCTTTAGATGAGCCGTTACCCCAAGCAGTATCTGACCGAATTCCTCACCGCGGTGATTTATCATCTGTTTGGTCATTGCCTGAAGAGCCTCATCAGGCAAGGGTGTCGGTCCTGGGATACGTAGCTGCGTCATTTCTTCCTCTCCTTTACCGTATTAGCAATTAGTATATCAAGCTCAAGCCTTAAAACCAACTACTAACTACAGGCTCGTTCGACCGCCGTCAACACTTATGGTCTGACCGGTGATACCACCTGACTCACCCGAAGCCAAAAACACCGCTGTCCAGGCTATCTCCTCAGCAGTAACCAATTTCGCCAGGGAAGCCCGGCTGGTCAACTGCTTGGCTATTTCCTCTTCCGCTACCCCCAAAGCCTTAGACCTGGCTCTGATGACATTTTCAATTCGCTCTCCATAAACGGGACCAGGGGCAATACAGTTAACCCGGATGTTATTTTCACCCACCTCCATTGACAGTGTCTGGGTAAAGCCAATCAGACCCCATTTGGAAACGGTATAAGGGCTCCTGAAGACCATACCCTGCCTGCCGGCAAGTGACGAGATGTTAATGATACTGCCACTCCCACGTTGAATCATATCTTTAAGCACTTCCCTTGAACAGAGCATCGCCCCGGTAAGGTCAACGGCAATGGTCTGGTTCCAGTCCTCAAGCTTGAGGTCAACCACAGCCGCCGTCGGGCCAGCAATACCACTGTTATTAACCAGTATATCCACCCTTCCATATTCGCTTAAAGTCTGAGCCACCATCTCTTTTACCTGGCTCTCATCGGCAACGTCGGTCTTGAGAGCAGTGGCTTGACCGCCCCTACCTTTAACCTCCCTGGCCACCGCTTCCAGATTAGCCATGTTTCGGGAAGCTAAAACCAGGGCGGCACCCTCACTTGAAAAAGCCAGGGCAATCGCCTTGCCGATACCAACTCCCCCACCGGTAATGATAGCGACCTTATCCTTAAGTCTCATTTCCCGTTCCTTTCATATTAGATTCCAGCCCCTCCGGACAGTTAACCTTCTTCATCAGTTTTAATTACCCGAGCAAAACGAAGCTTGCCCACCTTAATAATACTGCCACTTTTGATAGGGGCAATAACTTCGGTTACCTTCTCACCATCGATACTGACGGCACCCTGCTTAATCAAGCGATTAGCCTCGCTGCGACTCCTGGCCAGCCCAGTTTTCACCAATATATCAGTAAGGTTAAGAGTGGTTAAAGTGAGACGATATTCTTTGATTTCCTCCGGTATTTCCCTCTTCTGAAAAACTTTAGTGAAATGCTCTTCAGCTAAAGCGGCTTCTTTCCGGCTATAGAGCTGGGTGATGATTTCCCTCGCCAGACGCTTTTTAAGGTTCATTGGATTTACCGTTTGCTCATCAAGCTGTTGCTTAAACTCCTCAAGTTCCTCCTCGGGGACATCAGTTACCAGCTCAAAGTATTGCAGAATAAGGTCGTCAGGAATAGACATTGTCTTGCCGTAAACTTCAGCCGGCGGTTCAGCAACACCAATATAGTTGCCTAAACTTTTGCTCATCTTTTGAGTGCCATCGGTGCCGGTGAGGATCGGCACCAGGAAAACCTGCTGAGGACGCTGTCCGCCCATTGATTGCAGTTCCCGACCAACCAATAGGTTAAACTTCTGGTCGGTGCCCCCGAATTCAACGTCAGCCCCAATCACCACTGAGTCATAGGCCTGAAGGAGCGGGTAGAGCATTTCAGCAATTGAAATCGGCCGTCCGGCACTGTAACGGTTGCTGAAGTCCTCTCGGGCCAGGAGCTGCGCCACGGTAAATTTGCTGGTCAGTTTGATGACATCACTTAAGTTGAACTTGCCAAACCACTCACTTTGCCACCTGACCTCGGTCTTATCTTTTTCAACCACCTTAAAAAACTGCTGCATGTAGGTTTCGGCATTAGCCTGAACCTCTTCCGCAGACAGCATTGGCCTGGTGACTGAAGCACCACTCGGATCACCGATTTGGGCGGTCCAATCACCGACAATTAGGACCACCTGATGCCCCAGTTCCTGGAACTGGCGCAGTTTCTTTAAGGCAACCATGTGCCCGAGGTGAATATCCGGGGCGCTTGGGTCAAAGCCCTCTTTCAAGCGCAGTTTTTTGCCTGAGTGCAAGAGCTTTACCATCTCTTCTTCAACGATGACCTCAGCCACCCCCCGCTCTAAAAGGCGACGCATATCTTTATCGCTTATTGTCTTTCTGCTGCCATCCATCTTCATTTTTTACCCCGGCAATATCGCCCTGCCCTGTCTTATATCCTCAACAATCTGCTTTTTCAGTTCCTCGATACCCTCAAATTTTTTCTCATCGCGGAGTCGCTCAAGGAAGGTAATCCTTAAATCCCGTCCGTATAAGTCGCCGTTATATTCAAGGAGATGAACCTCCACAGTAGGCTCGTTTAAGCCGAAAGTCGGACGCCTGCCAATGCTGGTCACCGACCGGTAGCTTTTATCATCAACATAGGCCCAAGTAGCGTAAACCCCGTCCTGAGGGAGTGCCTGCTTGGGGTTTATCCCCAGGTTGGCAGTGGGAAAACCCAGTTTTACACCCCAACCTGTCCCTTTTACTACCTCACCTTCAAGACTGAATGGACGACCGCTAAGCTTGGTAACCCGTTTCATATCCCCCCCGGTCAGGGCATTTCGGAGTGCGGTGCTACTGACTACCTCACCATCTATCTTCAATGGTGGCACCACACTCAGGCTAAAGCCCATCTCTTGTCCCAATTCCTTAAGCTCCGAAGCGTCAGCCTCTTGACTGCGACCCAAGGTCGTGTCAGAACCAATCACCAGCCCTCGCATCCGGAGATGTTTTTTAAGCAACCCAAGAAACTCCCGGGCGCTAAACTCGGCTAACTTGCGTGTAAAAGACAGGATAACCACCGAGTCAACACCCGTATTTTTGAGCAGGTTAACTCGCTGATTAAGGTCAGTTAAAAATAGCGGCCTGGTTTGAGGCTCCAGTACCTGTTGTGGATGCCGGCGAAAGGTTACCACCAAGCTGGGCAGGTTTTGCATCCTTGAAAGCTCCACCAGCCTGGAAAGCAGATGATGGTGACCGAGGTGGACACCATCGAAAACCCCGATGGTTAGTATCGAGTCCTGGCTCGGCGATTGATTTGCTAACTCTGCCTCTACCCCCATAGTTCTTTACCTATCACATTAAAAAAACTTAAAACTGGGTTCCACAGAACACACAAAGGGGGTTAAAATAACCCGAGTAACCTACTGGCTGAAGTGTTCTTAAATACTAGCATAAGCCTGCTGGAGCGTCAACCACTGTCGGTATTTAGCGGCCAACTGATTTTATGTTATACTGCTAAACTAACGCCGTTTTAAAGATGACACCAGGAGGAAAAAGATGTTAGTCCGGGATGTGATGACCAGAAATGTAGTCACCGTCTCTAGAGACACTTCGGTCGGGGAAGCACAGAAAATTTTGAAGGAACACAATTTTCGCCGTCTCCCAGTGGTGGATGGGGGTAAACTGGTAGGTTTAGTAACTGAAGCCAGACTGGAACGCGTTAGACCTCGGACTACCACCCCCCTTCTCTGGCAAATCACCTATCTTGTATCTCACACCACCGTTAGTGATGTCATGCGCAAGAAGGTGGTTAAGGTCAAACCCACGGACACCGTGGAACAGGCAGTGGCTAAAGCTCAATCAGCCAAGGTGGGAACACTGGTTGTCATTGACAGGGGCGAAATCGTCGGTATTTGTACCACTAACGATTTCTTCTACAGGATTGTAAACCCAACGCTAGGTCTGGGTGAATCTGGTAGCCGGCTTTTTGTGCCCGATGGCGGCAGCGGTAAATCAATCGTCGAGATTGCCGCTTTAACTAACCGCCTGGGGATAGAGATAAAGATGCTCTGGGCGATACCCTCCCCCACCGGTGAGAAGGATTTAACCCTCCATCTTGAGACCGAAGATGCTTCAAGTCTCATCAACGAGCTTGAGAAGCTGGGGTATAAGGCAAACATCGTGCCTCGGCAGTTTTCGAAATAGTTAAACCGGTGGATTTACGCAGGCTGGCGGCCATTGGAAATTCCTACGGATATTTCCCGAGAATGGGTCGAATTCCAGGGTCTTTCATTACTTCGGACTCAAAGACCCTCTAAATCTCGCAGTGTTTTTATGTACCTGAAACCACGTCTCAGGATTTGATAGACCATAAAGGGCATAATTACTTCATAGATGTGGTGTTTTGAATTACCATAATAAAATGGTAATTCAACCGGGTGCTCAGGATAAAACTCAATGATGCTACGTTTACTCCAGTTGAGATGAGCGGGATTGCACCACTCATCAGGCGTCGTAGCCGCTATGCTGGCACAAACCCAGGGACGCACTTCATAGATTAAACACCTGTTATCATGTAAAAATGAGCAAGGAATACCCAGGCTTTTATAGACGATAGCCTGTTTTAGGTAAGCCTCCCGACTCTCCTCGGTTAATGCGGAGTTACACATCTGGTTAAAAAGTCGGACTAGTTTATCAACCTCGGTTTTGTTCTCATCCAGCTGTGCCTGCCACTCTGGATACTGCCGGAGAAATGTCTCCAAGACTGCTTCGTTTTGGTAGAGATAATAAACGATAGCCTCACATTCTCCCAGGGATGCGGAGATGTTATCCATACAGCAGAAGGTACACCCTATATGACAGGTAACGGTCTCACCTTTAGCTTGAGCGGATTCCAGTTGTTGCTGTTTAAATTTATTAAAAAGGGTTTTCTTATGCGCTATATATCGAATACAGAACCCTTCTCTCTCTTGGCCGATTGAGCCCTGGTAGGCAATCTCCCGGTTGAGCTTGAAATAATCTACTTCTTTATCAGCCGGAACTTGAGGGTGAGTCGCAGAGCCACAACACTTCTTATGCTTCTTGCCGCTCCCACAGGGACAGGGGTCATTTCTTCCAATCTTATGTCTATCTTGCACTTGTCAATACCAACTAATACGGGACATGTCCAGCTAACAGTACTATGGTTTTAAGTGTTTTATTATAACACAGGCCTATTCGACTTTAAGGTTACCCACAGGGTCATAGCGCTTGCCTGCTGCCACTACACCGAAGCAACCTGCGGTTTAATAGAGCCATCAGATAGTCTTTCTTTTCCATATCAAGTATAATTTCAGTTGAAGTTAATTGCCAGTGTAGCTCAGTGGTAGAGCAGCGGTTTCGTAAACCGCCGGTCAAGAGTTCGACTCTCTTCGCTGGCTATCTTCAGTGAGGGTATGATCTAGGTAGTGAGAAGGGCCGATGAGAGGTCTAGCCATACGTTTCCTGCAAAGCGCTGTTGACCGACTGCTCGGTGTTGATAGCCAGCGAGTTTTAAACGGCAAAGCGGGGTCCAAAGTTGTAAGCGATGACATCGCGGCTAAAATGAGAACCATCGTTGACCAGCTCAAGATGGAGGGATTTGACACCGAGAGAGGACTGGTCGATTATGAGAAGTTGGAGAACAGTGGCACCTATCAAAAGTATAAAAGGGTCACTTCAAATTTATGGGGCTTTGACCCATCAACACTTGAGAGCCGGGCGGAAAGGCTGGCTTTTTGGATCAATCTCTACAACTCCTTAATCGTTGATGCGGTGATTGCCCTTGGTATCAAACAATCGGTCTGGGAGACTGGTAAGGGCTTCTTCAGACAAGTTGCCTACCAGATTGGAGGCCTCAGGTATTCGGCTGATGATATTGAGCACGGCATCCTTCGAGGCAACCGACGCCACCCGGCTATTCCCCTGTCGCAATTTGTCCCAGGTGACCCCCGTCTTGAGAACACCATAATTCCAATCGAACCCAGGGTTCACTTTGCCCTGGTTTGTGCCTCACTCTCCTGTCCCTTCGTTACCGTCTACCATGCCTCGGATATCGAGGAAGAATTGGAAATAGCCGCCAGTTCCTTCATCAACGGAAGTGGAGTAACTATTAGCCAAAAAGAAAAAAAGGTTCATCTTTCCCGAATATTCAAATGGTTTGAGGCGGACTTTGGCGGGAAGCAGGGCGTCATCGAATTCATTTTACGCTATTTAAAGGAAGGCCCGGAGAAAGATTTCTGGCGTAGTAATATCGGGAAAGTATACATCAAATATCAGCGATATAACTGGTCGCTGAACCATATTTAGTGTAGCTCAAGATAGAATCCTTTATACTTCGTAATAAGTCGAGGTGAGGCAGGTAAATGGTCGGAGAAAAATTGATTCGAGAACAAATCGAGGAGCAGCATCTCGAGCTGGGGTGGGAAAAAGGTCTTTGCGGCGTTTGCCCGGCTGGTTGCTGGGTGGAAGCAGATCTCATCAATGGCAGATTGGTAGATATCAGGCAGGACTCGAATCACACCCTTGGGATGGTCTGCCGACGCGGTCAGCACGCACCCGAGATCGTCTATTCCGAGCACCGTCTAAAATACCCTATGAAGCGGGTTGGGACTAAAGGTTCCTGTGAATTTGAGCGAATCCCCTGGGAGCAGGCTTATGACATTATTGTGGAGAGGCTGAACCAAATTAAGGAAGAATCGGGGCCAGAGGCGGTAGCCATCTACACCGGGCGTGGCGCTAATGAGCTATCCCTATGTGACATGTTCCAACCGAAAGGGGTGGTAGTATCATCGGCATCTAACGTACTTTTCCCATTCGGTTCACCCAACACCATGGGTGTGGGAGCACTCTGCTATGTATCCCTCCACATGATTGCGCCCCACGTAACCATGGGCCGGATGCAAATCAACATGTTCGCCGATATTGAGAACGCCGAGATGATAGTGGTCTGGGGCACAAATCCGGCCACCGATTCACCCCCGGTAGACATGGGGCGGCTGGAGGCGGCTGCCTCAAGGGGCGCCGACATCGTGGTCATTGACCCCCGTCGAACAGAGGCGGTGACTCAAGCGGGCGGCCAGTGGGTTCCCATTCGTCCCGGCACAGATGGGGCTCTCGCCTTAAGCATGCTCGAAGTAATGATTGATGAGGAACTTTACGACCAGGACTTTGTCGAAAACTGGTGCCACGGTTTCGAGGCCCTGAAGAACTATACCCGGCACTTCACGCCCGAAGTAGCCGAGACCATAACCGGGGTGCCGGCGGATACCATTCGAGACCTAGTCCGCCGACTCTCAAATGCCGGCGGTGCCTGTCCACTAATGTACACCGGTCTTGAGTATTCCAACAGCGGGGTTCAGTCTGCCCGAGCAATATTAACCCTGTTTGCCCTGGCTGGCCAGCTTGACGTGCCCGGTGGTATCGGGCTTACCATGCTAAATAGTGATTTCCCAATCAATCGCTCCTGTAACCAGGAAAATCCTGACTTAGACCTGGCAGTGGCACGCGACAAATTCCCGATTTATAGCAACTATCGCGGCGAGTGCCACGCCATTGGGCTGGTAGATTCAGTGCTCAAAGGCGACCCATATCACATCCGGGCTTTAATTATTCACGGCGCTTCCCTGCTCACCTCCTGGCCACAGACCAAAGTCTGGCGGGAAACACTTTCCAGACTGGATTTCCT
>SDBU01004335.1_pt1 | contig 17448 bp, 14 predicted proteins | sample 2277071 | NCBI WGS metagenome assembly SDBU01 (sample SAMN10397929, study PRJNA504765) | marine sediment metagenome | isolation source: marine sediment core GS08_GC12, 126 cmbsf | place: Arctic Ocean: Gakkel Ridge, Loki's castle | collected 2008 | reverse complement strand
CAACAGGGCGGTGCTGGCCGGCCACAGCAGCATGGCGCTGAGAAAGGCGCTCAGAAAGCGGTGCGAGGCCATCTCGTCCGGCTCCTGCCGACTCGAATGCGCAAACATCGGCGAGCAGTGCGCGGATGTTCATTCCGCCGACTTCTACACTGCCACAAGCAAGGCAAAGCGACTCGTGTTTGCAGGCGTTAGGAAGGTCAAGCTGGCGGCCCCCAGGAAGGCGGGCAAGAGGCGCGTGCATTCCAGAGTCCTGGTGGTAGGCGGCGGCATATCGGGGCTTTCAAGCAGCCTGGCCCTGGCCGAACAAGGCATGGACGTGACCCTTGTTGAGAAAAGCAGTGAACTGGGCGGAAACGCCCGGGAGTCCTACTGCACGCTGAAAGGCTCGGACATTCAGGCCCTGGTCAAGGATCTGGTTTCCAAGGCTGAGACCCATCCCAAGATAGAGGTGCTCAAGGGCTCGGTGCTGACGGCCCTGGAGGGAACTTGGGGAAGCTTTCGGTCGATGATATCAGTCGGCGACCAGGAAAAGGAAGTCGACCATGGTGCGGTGATATTCGCAACCGGCGGCAAGGAAGCGCTTCCACAACAGTATCTCTTCGGGCAAAACCAGAACGTCCTCACACAGAGGACATTGGAGCAGATGCTTTTCGACAAGCCGGAAGAGGCCGCAAAAGCGAAAACCGTGGTGATGATACAGTGTGTGGAGTCGCGGGATGAGAAGCGCCCGTACTGCAGCCGGATATGCTGCGGCCACGCCGTAAAGAACGCCTTGAAGCTCAAGGAACTGAATCGGGACACGGACGTGTATATCCTCTACAGGGACATGCGTACATATGGGATCTATGAGAAGTACTATCGCGAGGCCCGGGACAAGGGCATCATCTTTGTCCGCTACGAACCCGAGTGCAAGCCCGAAGTCTCGGCGAACAACGGCGCCGTTAGGGTCTCCTTCTTTGACGGCGTGATTCGTGAGACCATAAGCCTCGATGCGGACCTTCTGGTCCTGAGCGTCCCAGTCATCCCCAATGAGGACAACGGCCGACTTGCGGAGATCGCCGGCTTGAAATTGAACGCGGACGGGTTCTTCGCCGAGGCAAACCCCAAGGCCGCTCCGCTCGATTCAGAGGACCGCGGGAAGTATTTCTGCGGCCTCTGCCATTCCCCGAACCGCATAGAAGATGCGATCTGCCAGGGAAAGGCGGCGGCGGCCAGGGCTTCGGCGCTGCTTTGGAGCGGCGTGGCCGAACTGGCGGATAACCTGGCCTACGTGAACGAGCGTCTGTGTTCGGGTTGTGGGCTTTGCGTTTCGGCATGTCCGTACGATGCACGCATAATCGATGAGGTCAATGGCAAGGCGCAGGTAATGGAAGATCTCTGCCATGGATGCGGTACCTGCGTGATATCGTGCCCGAACGCGGCATCACAACAATATGATTTTGAGAGGTCGACGATGTTGGACGTCCTGAACGAGGTGATTGCTTGAAGCATGAGAGTGTTGTTTCGACCATGTGACGGACCGAGGATCGAGAACTGATGGGGACTTCTATGGATGACTTTGAGCCCAGAATAGTGGCGTTCTTGTGTAACTGGTGCACCTACACCGGGGCGGATCTTGCCGGGACGAGTCGGCTCCAGTACCCACCGAACGTGCGGATAGTGCGGCTGATGTGCACAGGGGCGGTGGACACGATATACGTCTTGAAGGCCTTGATCGAAGGAGCAGACGGCGTGCTGATAGGAGGATGCCACCCGGGCGACTGCCACTACCAGACCGGCAACTATAAGGCGCGTAGGCGGATGGCAATACTGAAAAAGATTCTGAACCAGCTGGGTTATGACGATGATCGTGTGTGGCTTCGATGGATCAGTGCCTCAGAAGGGAAGCTGTTTGCCGACACTGTTACGCAGATGGTGAACGAGTTAAGGGAAAAGGGGCCCGACCCGGTCAAGGCGATGTGGGCGGTTTAGAGACCCCATCCAGGAAACAGATGCGCGGAACGCCAAAACAATGAGGAACGCTGTAATAAAGGTAGAGAATGAAGACATCCTGGGGACCCTCAGGGAGTTCCTGGGACGGTTGCTGGAGACTGGATTCGTGAAGGCGCTGTTGGTGCCCAAGGCGCTCCCCGGCGGGGAAGGCTTCGCGCAGAGCCTGGTCAAGGACCCGGGGATGTTGCAGGATGCCAATCCTCTGGCTCCTACGATGCCGGTGCAGTCGGCGCGGATACTTTCGGACTTGACCGCCATCCCGGCCGGGGGCCGCATTGGGGCCGTGTTGAAGCCCTGCGAGCTGAGAGCTGCCGTTGAGCTTACCAAGTTCCTCCAGGTGAATCTGGATGACGTGGTGACGATCGGGGTGGACTGCCCGGGCACCTGCGAGGTTAAGGACTATGCGCAAATGGCCGAAAAGGACAGGGCAGCTTTGGCCCAGAGGTTGGCTGAGGCAGCCAACAGCGGCGAGATGAACTGGGGCGACGTGAGCGTTCGGGAGTCCTGCCGGATCTGCCGGCATCCATCCCCGACCAATGCGGACATAACCCTGGGCGTTCTCGGTTGCGATGCTTCCGCAGAGATAGCAGCCATCGTCGGGGACCGATTCGAGAAGGACGTCGCCGAGAAGCTCTCCCTTGAGCTCAAGGACGGGGAACCCGCCGGCAGGAACGATGCCATTGACAGGCTCATAAACCGACGCAACGAGGCGCGAGAGGAGGTCCTTGGCGACCTCAGAGAGCGGGTCAGCAGCCTTGGAAAGCTCATGGATACCTTCTCAACCTGTGTTCGGTGCCATAACTGTATGAATGTCTGCCCGATCTGTTACTGCAAGGAATGCGTTTTCAAGTCGCAGACCTTCGAGCACAGGCCAGAGCAGTTTCTCAACTGGGCGGATCGCAAAGGCGCGATTCGGATGCCCAGCGACACGCTGATATTCCACCTGACGAGGCTGAGCCACATGGGCACGTCCTGCATCGGCTGCGGCATGTGCGATAGCGCCTGCCCCAGCGGGCTGCCGGTCTCGAGCTTGTTCAGCATGATCGGGAGCGAACTCCAGGAGATGTTCGACTACGTCCCCGGCCGGGACCCCTCGGAGGAAGCGCCCGTGGCCGTATTCAAGGAAGAAGAGTTGGAGTCTACGACTGGCACTCACTGAGCGCAGGCGCGTTCTCACTCGGGTGCTCGACGGCCTCGAGAGAATGCAGCCTGGCCGATTCGTTAGGAGCAGGCGATAGAGATGAACGAAGAGGATGTCGCGAAGATCGTCGTTGAGGACCTCGATCCGGGCTTCCGTGACGAAGTGGCCTCCCTGCCCGGCGGCGAGAACATCAAGAAGTGCTTTGCCTGCGGCACATGCGCCGCGGGGTGCCCCGTCACGAACATCGACGAAGAGTACAACTGCAGAAAGATCATACGTCAGGTGCTCTTCGGCATGCGGGAGGATGTTCTGAAATCGCCGCTCATCTGGTTCTGCGTCATGTGCTACCGCTGTTACGCCCGGTGTCCTCAGGAGGTGAATTTCACGGATGTGATGAGGGCGCTGCGGCACCTCGCTGTCAGGGATGGGCACGCCCCTGCGGATATGCTTTCCAGCAGCGATGAGATCGACAGGCTCGCCCAGCTGGTCAGGCGCGACCTGGTCAAGAACACGGTAGAGGGCAGGAAGCAGGTCGTCGAGGCGCTTAAGGCAAAGATAAGCCAGGCGCATGAGGAACAGGAACTTCCGGAAGGTTCGTAAAGGCGCAAGCGCTATGCACAAGAAGGCAATGGTGATAGGCGGAGGTGTGGCCGGCATCCAGGCCGCGCTTGACCTGGGGGACATGGGGGTTGAGACCTACCTTGTCGAAAAAGACCCCTCCGTCGGCGGCCGGATGGCCCAACTCGACAAGACCTTCCCGACCAATGACTGCGCCATGTGCATCCTTTCCCCCAAGCTCGTGGAGGTCGGGAGCCATCCTTATATCACCATAATCAGCAATGCCGAGGTCCTGGACCTCGAAGGGGCCCCGCTCCACCTGAAGGTGAAAGTGCTCAAGAAGCCCCGCTACGTTGATGAAGAAAAATGCACGGGATGTGGCATATGCATGTCCAAGTGTCCGACGAAGGTTCCCGACCCCTACAACAAGGGGTTGAGCCAGACGAAGGCCATCCGTATACCATTCCCCCAGGCGGTCCCGGCCATTCCGATCATGGATGCCGAGGTGTGTCGCTATCATCTCACGGGAAGGTGCCGCGTTTGTGAGAGGTTCTGCCAGGTCGGTGCCATTGACTTTGAACAGAAAGAGCAGATTCTGACCCTGGAGGTCGGCTCGGTCATCCTTGCCTGTGGGAGCCAGGAATTCGACGCGAGGCTCAAGGGCGAGTACGGATACAAGGTATTCCCCAACGTGTTGACGAGCATTGAATTCGAAAGGATACTCAGCGCATCCGGCCCCACTGGCGGGCACGTGACACGGCCGTCGGACGGCAAGGAGCCCAAGACAATTGCCATCCTCCAGTGCGTCGGATCCAGAGACGTGCTGGCAGGCAACGAGCACTGTTCGGCCATCTGCTGCATGCAGGCCGCCAAGCACGCCATCATTACTCAGGAGCACTTGCCGGAGGTCCGGACCACCATCTTCTACATGGACATCCGGGCTTACGGCAAGGGCTTCGACAGGTTCGTCGACAGGGCCAAGGAAGAACACGGCACGCGGTTCGTCGCCGGCCGCATCGCATCGGTCGAAAGCGACCCGGAAACGAACGACCTCACCATCCATTACATCACCCAGGAGGGCTCGATAAAGAAGGAAGTCTTCGACCTGCTGGTGCTTTCGGTTGGACTCGAGCCGTCCAACTCCTCGATGGACGTTGCCAGGCGCGTCGGCGCACATCTTGACGGAGCCGGCTTCCTGGAGGTTGGGACGTTCACGCCGATCAATACCAGCAGGGATGGGGTCTTCGCGTGCGGCAGTATGTCCGGGCCGAAGGACATCCCAGAATCGGTCATGGAGGCAAGCGGCGCGGCCTCCGCAGCGGCCACGGTTCTCGGCGCACTCCCACGCAAGGAGATTCGCGTCGAGTATCCGGAAGAGAAGGACATCCGGGGCGAGCCACCCAGGGTCGGGGTCTTCGTCTGCAACTGCGGCATAAACATCGCCTCGACCGTGGATGTGCCCCAAGTGGTGGAATACGTCTCAAAGCTGCCCAGAGTGAAGCACGCCCAGGAATTGCTGTTCGCCTGCGCCCAGGATTCGCAGAAAGTAATAAAAGCCGCCATAGAGGACAACGGGCTGAACCGCCTGGTCGTTGCCGCGTGCACCCCGCGCACGCACGAGCCACTTTTCCAGAAAACCCTTCAGGAAACCGGCGTTAACCCGTACTTGTTCGAGTTTGCCAACATCAGGGAGCACTGCTCCTGGGTCCATCAGAAGGAACCGGAGAAGGCCACGGAGAAGGCGAAAGACCTTGTCAGGAACGCTGTCGGCAAGGTCGTCCTTGCGGAGCCCCTGTATAGGAAGACGCTCGGGGTGAACAAAGACGCACTCGTGATAGGCGGAGGCCTGGCGGGCATGACGGCCGCCCTGGATCTCGCTCAGCAGGGGTATCAGGTCCATCTCGTGGAGAAGGAGACCGAGCTCGGCGGAAATCTCAGGCACGTGCACACCACGCTCTCCGGCGAGCAACCCGGAGCGAATCTGGAATCTCTGATTGAAAAGGTCAACCGCCATCCCAAGATCAAGACCTACATGAATGTCCGGATCGAGGACATATCCGGCTACATAGGCAATTTCAAGACGACGCTTGAGAAGGCCGAAGTAGAGATAGAGCACGGCATAGTCATCATCGCTGCTGGCGGAGGGGAATATGAGCCGACGGAATACCTTTACCGCCAAGATGACCGGGTTCTGACCCAGCGGCAGTTCGAAGAGGCGCTCCACGCCTCAGACGGCTCGAAACTTTCCTCCTTGCGGCAGGTGGTGATGATTCAGTGCGTGGGGTCCAGAGACGATGAGAGATCCTACTGCAGCCGCGTATGTTGCTCAAACGCAATGAAGAACGCCATAAGGCTCAAGGAGCTGAGTCCCAGGACTTCCGTATACATCCTGTTCCGCGACATTCGCACCTATGGGCTCAGAGAGCGTTACTACCGGGTCGCGCGCGAAAAGGGCGTCATCTTCGTGCGGTACGAAGAGGAAGAGAAGCCCGATGTGCAAAGCAATGGAGACGGCCTGACGGTCAGCGTCAAAGACAAGATACTGGGCAGGACCCTGGACTTTAGGCCGGACCTTCTGGTGCTGAGCGCGGGCATAGTCGCGAACGCCGACAACAAGATGCTCTCACAGCTTTTGAAAGTGCCGCTCGATGCGGACGGGTTCTTCCTGGAGGCGCACGTCAAGCTGCGCCCGGTGGACTTCGCCACCGACGGTGTCTTCGTATGCGGTCTGTCCCATTATCCCAAGGACATAAGTGAGACGATTGCCCAGGCAAGGGCCGCTGCAGGAAGGGCCGCCACGGTCCTCAGCAAGGATAGCATCGAGGCCGAAGGCAAGGTGTCGAGCATCCGTGAGGACCGATGCAGCGGGTGCGGAGCTTGCGTGGAGGTGTGCGCTTACAACGCGATCGAACTCGATCCGGAAAAGGGGATCGCGGTGCTCAACGAGGCCCTGTGCAAGGGGTGCGGCGCTTGCGCGGCAACGTGCAGGGCGAGCGCTGTGGACCTGAGCGGGTTCAGCAACGAACAGATACTGAACGCGCTCAGCACCATCTGAAAGCTCTTTAGGAGTAGGAGTTGGCTGACGTGATGGACACTGACGATACGTGGGAACCCAAGATACTCGCGTTCCTGTGCAACTGGTGCTCGTACGCCGGCGCCGACCTGGCCGGCGTCAGCAGGCTTCAGTACCCGACCAACGTGCGCGTAATCCGGGTGCCCTGCTCCGGCAGGGTCAACCCGATGTACATCGTCAAGGCCCTGCAGGAAGGCATCGATGGAGTCCTGGTTTCCGGCTGCCACCCTGGCGACTGCCACTACATCAGCGGCAACCTGCTGGCAAGGCGGAAGTTTATGCTGCTCAAGAATCTCCTCGGATACCTCGGCATCGAACCCGAACGGGTCCAGTTTTCATGGGTCTCGGCCTCAGAAGGCAGCCGCTTCGCTGCATTGATTGAGAAGGTGGTCGGCGACGTGAAGAAACTGGGGCCCGGGCAAAAACTCGTCAAGCAGGTCGCGTCATTCGATAATGAATGAGACAGAGAGCAAGCTCAGAGATGCAGTGAAGGATCTTCTTGCCAGTGACAAGGTCGAGCTCGTCATCGGCTGGGAGAACGGCTCGCTGCCGCTGAGGAGCCGCCCGTGCTTCGTCCGCAAGGCTGATGGCGCCGACAAGCTCGTGTGGAATTCCTGCTGCACGAATAACCTGGCCGTCTATCTGCCGCGGTTGTTCGAGAGGCCCGCGCGCCCAAGAGCAGACTATAAGGTGCCCAGAGTCGGCATCGTCGCCAAGGGCTGTGATGTCCGGTCCATCGTCGGTCTTGCAAAGGAGAACCAGATTCCCCGTGGAAACGTCGTGATAGTCGGAGTTCCCTGCCGGGGATTGACGGACTTGACAAAAGTAGAGGCAATGCTGAACGGCGACGTTGTGGCTGGGTGTGAAGAAGATTCGGAAGGCACGCTTCACGTAACAACAAGGTCGGGCAAAACGAAGACGATCGGAAAAGACCGAGTTATTGCGGATGCCTGTCTTGAATGCCAGCATCCTTTGCCGGATGGCGCTGACGTTGTCGTTGAAGGGGAGCCGAAAGAAATCAGTCCAGAGGAATACGCGAGCATCGGCGAATTCGAGGCCAGGTCGCCGGAGGAAAGATGGCAATACTTCGTCGCCGAGATCTCGAAATGCATCAGGTGCTACGCCTGCAGGGAGGCCTGCCCGAACTGCTACTGCAAGGTCTGCTTTGCCGATCAGACAAAACCGAGATGGGTGGGGGCGAGCGATGACCTCTCCGATGTGATGGTTTACCACATCGGCCGAATCTTCCACCAGGCCGGCAGGTGCGTGGAGTGCGACGCGTGCGTCCGCGCGTGTCCCCTGGGCATAGATTTGCGAATGTTCACGCGGAAATTGGCCAAGGACGTGAAGGAGCTGTTCGATTACGTGCCCGGCCTGTCGACTGAAGAGCTCCCGCCACTGTGCACCTTCAAACAGGACGACAGCGAAAGCTTTATCACCGAGCCGTAAGAGGATTGGAATGACACAGGGCGCCATAAGGAAAGAGGACCTGAAAGGGCTCATCGCCGCCGTAAGGAAGGACGGCAGCTTCTACGGGCCCGTCAGCGGAAGCGATGGAGTGTGCCTGTCCGAGCTGGGGCCGGACGATGACATGGCCCTTGACTACTTCAACTTCAAGCTGCCTCCCAAGGTTCGGTTCTTCCCTCGGAGCGAGGTGATCTGCACCTACCAGGGCGTGGATATGACCAGCGTCCCTCTGGCCGAGGAGAAGGCCGTCATCTTCGGCGTGCGGCCCTGCGATACGCTTTCGCTCATCTACATGGAGAAGGTGTTCCTCGATGAGCAGTTCGCTGACCCCTACTACCGCAGCAGGAGGGACAACTCGGTCGTCATATCTCTGGCGTGCACCGATCCGCTGGAGACGTGCTTCTGCACCTCGGTGGGGGGAAGCCCGGCGGGCAGGGACGGTGCCGACATACTGGCGTTCGACGTAGGAGACTCACTGCTGTTCGACGCGTTAACTGCCAAGGGCGAGTCCTTCATGAGGAGCCATTCCAGCGTCCTCGGGGAAGTTACCGAGGCCGATCTCAAGGCCAGAGACGAGCAGGTCGCAAATGCGGAGGAGAAAGTTCCAGCGGTTGATACCTCCTGCGTGACCGAAAGGCTACAGGCGGGTTATGATTCGCCGTTCTGGGAGGAGATAGCCCAGAAGTGCCTCGGATGCGGCGTCTGCACCTATCTCTGTCCGACCTGTCACTGCTTCGGCCTTCATGATGAGCAAGTCGACTTGAATGGCAGGCGCATCAGGGTCCAAGACTCATGCATGTTCTCCTCCTTCACGCTCGAGGCCTCGGGACATAATCCCAGGACTTCGAATGGTCAGAGGATGAGGCAGCGGGTCATGCATAAGTTTCGCTACACCGTAGAGAATCTCGGAAACATCTTTTGCGTCGGTTGCGGGCGCTGTATCACCAATTGCCCCGTCAACATGGACATAAGGGAAACGATAGCAGAGGCAGGCAAATGACCTCGAGCGGCATGCCGAACCCATACCTGTCCAAACCCGTCAGCATCGAGAAGATCACTATCGAGAACGGGGAGAAGGATCTCAAGACGTTCAGGCTGGCCTTCTGCAACAACGAGGACCAGAAAGCCTTCGATTATGAATGCGGGCAGTTCGCCATGCTATCGGTGCCGGGCGCCGGAGAAAGCCCCATAGGAATCGCCTCATCTCCGCTGGATGAGGGGTATCTGGAGTTCACGGTTAAGCGCTACCCTACCGGGGTTGTCACGACCGCGTTGCACAGCATGGAAGTGGGCGCGCGCATGGGCGTAAGGGGACCGTTCGGGAACTCCTATCCCATGAAGGACATGGAAGGGAAGGACGTGGTCATCGTCGGAGGAGGATTCGCCTTCACCACTCTGAGATCGACCATAAGGTACATACTCGATGAGAAGAACAGATCCCGGTTCAAGGACCTCACTGTGATCTACGGCGCGCGCAGCCCGGGCGAGCTCCTCTACAAACCCGAACTCGAAGAGTGGGAGAAGCGAGACGACATCGAGCTGTATATCACCGTCGACAAAGGTGATGAGAACTGGAAGGGCCGGGAAGGACTCATACCCGGGGTGCTGAAGGAGGCGGCGCCGAGTTCGGAGAACGCCATCCTCCTCCTCTGCGGACCGCCCATCATGTTGAGGTTCACCATGATACCTGTGTTGGAGCTGGGATTCAGCGGTGACAGGATTCTACTCTCGCTAGAAAGACGGATGAGTTGTGGAATTGGCAAATGCGGACGATGTAATGTCGGCAAGTGTTATGTATGTAAAGACGGACCTATCTTCAGTTACGAAGAGATTCAGGAGTTGCCAGAGGATGTGTTCTGACTCGTCAGAAGGAGGGCGTTAGGCGATGGTGATGACCAGGAGGGACTTCTTCAAGGTCTCAGGGGTAACGACCGGGACAGCTTTGTCCGGTCTATTTGGCATGGACTCGGTGGAGGCCCAGGCCGAAGATTTGCGCTTGCGCATACGCTACGCCAAGCAGACGACGACCATCTGCCCCTACTGCGCAGTCGGTTGCGGGCAGATCGTCTCAACAAGCCATGGAAAGGTGGTCAACATTGAAGGAGATCCGGACCATCCGATAAATGAGGGCTCTCTCTGCAGCAAGGGCAGTGCTCTCTACCAGGTGGCCAACAACGAGCGTCGCCTCACGAAGGTCAAGTACCGCGCGCCCGGGAGCGCTTACTGGGAAGAGAAGTCCTGGGATTGGGCCATCAACCGGATTTCGGGAAGGATCAAGGAAGCGCGCGATGCGGGTCTGGCCGACGGACGCAAGGTCAACCGCATCGACACCATTGCCGCCCTGGGCGGAGCGGCGCTCGACAACGAGGAATGCTATCTCTACAGCAAGTTCATGCGCGCCCTTGGAGTGGTCTACATAGAACACCAGGCCAGGATATGACACTCTGCCACAGTGGCCAGTTTGGCCGAGACTTTCGGGCGCGGAGCAATGACGAATCACTGGATCGATATTCGCAATGCCGACCGGATCATGATCATCGGCAGCAATGCCGCAGAGAATCATCCGATCTCCTTCAAGTGGGTGACCAAAGCCATTGAGCGCGGTGCAAGACTTATCAGTGTGGACCCGCGTTTCACCCGCACTTCCTCCAAAGCGCACATCTATGCCCCGTTGCGCTCGGGGACCGACATCGCCTTCATCAACGGGATGATCAAGTACGTCCTGGACGACATGGAAAAGAACCCCGACAACTACAACCTGGAATACGTTCGGGAGTACACGAACGCCGCCTTCCTGATCAATCCCAGTTTCAAGATGCCTGGTGATCTGGACGGGGTGTTCAGCGGGTATGACCCGAACGCGCGCAAGTACGACAAATCAAGCTGGCAGTACCAGCTTGACGCGAACGGCATTCCGAAGGTCGATAAGACCCTCAAGGATCCCAATTGCGTCTTCCAGCTCTTGAAGAAACACGTCGCGCGCTATACCCCTGACAAGGTCAGCAATACCACCGGCACACCGAAGGACGTCTATCTCAAGGTGTGCAAGACATTCGCGGAGTCCGGGAAGGCTGGAATGGCGGGAACGATCATGTACGCCATGGGCACCACCCAGCACACCTATGGGACGCAGAACATCCGCGCATACGCCATCCTGCAGCTCCTGCTGGGCAACATGGGCATCGCCGGAGGCGGAATCAACGCCCTGCGCGGCGAGTCCAACGTCCAGGGCTCGACGGACCACTGCATTCTGTTTCACATCCTTCCAGGGTACCTGAAGACCCCGGACGAAAAGGACACGTCCGTCGATGCATATGCCAAGCGCTACTACGAAGACAAGAACAAGGACCCGAAGAGCGCTGACTGGTGGAGCAATGCACGCAAGTACATCGTCAGCCTCCTAAAGGCCTGGTATGGGCCGAACGCAACGGCGGAGAATGACTTTGCGTTCGGATACCTCCCCCAACGCGAAGTGGGAAAGGACTATTCTCACATCTCGCTCTTTGAGGCCATGTATGACGGCGTTATCAAAGGCCTGATATGCCTGGGCCAGAACCCAGCGGTCGGCGGGCCCAACGCCCAGAAGGAGCGCAAGGCCCTCGAGAGGTTGGACTGGCTGGTGTGCGTGGACCTTTGGGACACGGACACGGCGGAGTTCTGGCAGCGCCCGAAGGGCGACGACCTGGATGACACGGTGGACCCCGCAAAGATAAAGACCGAGGTCTTCCTCCTGCCTGCGGCCGCGTCCGTGGAGAAAGAGGGCAGCATCACCAATTCAGGCCGGTGGAGCCAATGGCGCTACGCCGCGGTACATCCTCCGGGAGAGGCGAAGTCGGACCTGTGGACACTCAACAGGCTCTTCAAGGCCGTCAGGGCACGTTACAAGAATCAGGGCGGCCCGCACGCTGGGGCCATCCTGGACATGGCGTGGGACTACGGCCCGGGCGACGAGCCGGACGCGCACATCGTGGCCAAGGAGATAAACGGCTACGACCTGAATACCGGAAAGCTCTTGCCGAGTTTCGGCCTGCTTAAGGCCGACGGGACCACCTCCTCCGGCAATTGGCTGTACTGCGCCTCCTACACCGAGGCGGGCAACATGGCGGCGCGACGCGTGGGGCTCGACCCGACGAACGTGGGGCTCTACCCGGAGTGGGCATGGTGCTGGCCAGTCAATCGGCGCATCATTTACAACCGCGCTTCCGTTGACCCCAAAGGACAGCCCTGGGACAAAGAACATCCCGTAATCGCCCTCAAGGCGTCGGAGGTGGACGGGAAGTACGTCAGTAAGAAGTGGATTGGTGACGTGCCTGACGGTGGATGGTACCCGCTGCAGAATCCCGATGGAACCTGGCGGGATGACGCGAAGCACCCCTTCATAATGAAGCCCGAGGGCCGCGCGAGGATCTTCGGCATGGGGCGCGCCGACGGGCCGTTCCCCGAGCACTACGAGCCGGTGGAAAGCCCTCTGGCCAAGAACCCAGTTGGCCACGGTACTATGGTCAATCCGGCCATCAAGCTGTGGCACGTGGATAAGCCTGAAGGTAACGCGCTCGGAAAGCCTGACAAGTTCCCCATCGTGGGAACGACATACCGTCTGACCGAGCATTGGCAGGCGGGCTGCATGACGCGTAACCTTCCCTGGCTGTGTGAACTCATGCCAGAGGTGTTTGTCGAGATGAGCGAAGAGCTCGCCTCCGAGAAGGGGATCGCGAACGGTGACAGGGTAAAGGTGACCACCGCCCGCGGCACCCTTGAGGGCGCTGCATGCGTCACAAAACGTTTTAAACCGTTCCAACTCAATGGAAAGAAGGTGCACGAAATTGGCATCCCATGGCACTGGGGCTACACGGGCCTTTCAAAGGGCTCCAGTGCTAACTGCCTGACGCCTCACATCGGGGATGCCAATACCATGATCCCAGAGTACAAGGCGTTCCTGTGTGACGTGACAAAGAAAGGAGTGACATAAGATGGCTAATGCAGCGGCCATGTTGATCGACGTCACCAGGTGCATGGGCTGCCGAGCGTGCCAAGTCGCTTGCAAACAGTGGAACCAGCTGCCAGCGGAGAAGACAAGGTTTACCGGAACCTACCAGAACCCGCCGAAGCTGTCAGCAACGACTTGGACGCTTGTCAATTTCATCGAACCGGAGGATTTTGACCAGAACCCGAGGTGGCTCTTTCGCAAACAGTCGTGTTTCCACTGCCTGGAGGCGACTTGCGTCAACGTTTGTCCCACGGGGGCGGCAAAGAAGCGCGAAGACGGCATAGTGCACATCGATCAGAACATGTGCTCTGGCTGTAAGTATTGCGTCGAGACCTGCCCTTTCCTCACACCACACTTCAACGAGGACAGCGGGACGGTCACTAAATGCAGGATGTGCCTGGACCGGGTGGCCGGCGGCTTGAAACCGGCATGCGCCACGGCATGTCCGACCGGAGCGGTTTCCTATGGCGACAGAACGGCGATGCTGTCCCTCGCCAGGCAGAGAACCGACGCCATCAAAAAGGACAATCCGCAGAGCAATCCCTACCTCTACGGTGAGAAGGAACTCGGCGGCCTTGGCGTGATGTATCTGCTTCCGGAAAATAACCCCGAACTCTACAGGCTTCCGACGGACCCCAGGCTGCCTACCGAGAAGATATTCTTCAGATGGGCCTTGGGGATTGTCCCCGGCTTGGCGATCCTCTACGGCATGTGGCGGCATTTCCGCAAGGATGAGGTCGTTACATCTGCATCAGGAGGGAAGTGATCATGGAACAACACGTCAATTGGGGCTTGCCGGTGGCCCTGGACCTCTTCCTTGCAGCACTGGGAGCTGGGGCCTTCATGCTGGCCGTCGTGGCCGACCTTGTCGGCCAGAGGCGTCACCGAATGATCAGCACGGTAGGGGCTTTCGTGGCCCCCTGGCCCGTGATCGGCGGCGTACTGCTGCTGGTGGCCGACCTGGGTGTGCCGTGGCGTTTTTGGGAAATGATGCTGAAGCGGGGTGAAGGGCTCAGTCTGGAGGCCCCGTTCATTATGTTTAAGCCGGGCTCGACCATGTCCCTCGGGACCTGGATCTTGACCATCTTCGTCTGGATATCACTGGCCTATATACTGGCCACCATTCTGGCCTACCCCATCCGATGGGTGCAAGTGGTGAGGAAGCTGGTGGGGGTCATCGGGCTGCCATTCGCGCTCCTGGTGACGGTCTACACAGGAGTGCTTCTGTCGGCAAGCCCCAATCCCCTCTGGAACAACTGGATGCTTCCAATTGCGTTCGTCGCTTCAGCAATGGTCACGGGAGCCGCATTGGTGATTTTCGTGCTCGCCGCCTTACGGATCTGCGGCGTGGTGGCTGAAGAGAATGCGCCCATTGCGGGAGTAGAGAAGCTGAACAGCAGGATGATAGCCTTCCAGCTTGTGGCGGTGATCGCCTTCATGCTCGCGGGGATTGGCTCTGCGCCAATGAGATCGCTTATCGGCGTCGGGTACGGGCTCCTCTGGTGGGTCGGCATCATTGGCCTGGGATTGGTTCTGCCTCTCCTCTACGGCTTCAAAGGCGGGGCCAGAAAGCCTCAGACCTCTCTAGTCGTCGCCACTTTGGTGTTGCTGGGCGGTTTCTTCCTTAGATACGCGATTCTGATGGCCGGGCAGTTGGCGTAAAGACACAGGCACGGGATTCCCAACAACGGCTGTGCTTCTTGGGAAGCTGTTCCCAAGGAGCTATTCGTTGGCGCCTGGCTCTGCGTTTGCTTGATCGTTCTGGGCAAAACGTCCACGAAAGGCACGCAAGCTCATCCAATTGAAAACCGCGTATCGAGGACAATACTCATGCAGTCTCTCAAAGGTTTCTATGGGCCGGCCTTGGCGCAGATTCGTGAGCTGAAGGGCACAAGGCCTGAGTTGGCGAGTCTGCTTGATTATTACGCGGCCGTAGTAGAGGCCCAGCAGGACGCGAAGTTGTCATTCCATCCTGATCTCGACGGGTTGGATGTCGAGCTGCGCCGGAGCAAGGCTTCTGAGGGCCTGCCTCTGCTTGGGCCTGAGGATATCAAGGTAGATTGGGGCTTATTCGACAGCCTGTTTGACCGTATCAGCCAGATCAGTCGAGAACGTGCCGAGACGCCGGACGGAATGGGTTCCTGGCCCTCGATATCTCGCTGCAATCGCGAATGGCACGATGCGCTGCTGGCGGGGCTGCTGAAAGACAAGGCTCTTCTTGACGAATCTGCCGAGGGAGCGGGCATCAGCCCTGACACATTCGCCTTCCTTGCGTGCCAAACAGCTGTCCCCTTTCTCGAGACTTACGCTGAGAGGCTGAAAGACAGTGTTGACGACTCAGCCTGGTTTAGGGGTTACTGCCCCATCTGCGGGGCCGAGCCGCTGATGGGCAAGTTGGACAAAGAGACCGGCAAGAGGACCCTGCAGTGTCATTTATGCCGCACAGATTGGGCGTTCCAGCGCCTGCAGTGTCCTTTCTGCGGCACCAGCGATCAGGAGAAGCTGAGATTCTTCTGGGACCAGGAGGATCCAGCCCACCGCGTGGAAGTGTGTGATCTATGTAAGACGTATCTCAAGACAGTGGATGCTCGCGAAACTGATGAAGGGCTCTCTCTTCTTGTTGAGAATCTGGCCACCCTTCATTTGGATCTTGTTGCCAAGCGCGAAGGATTCGAGAGGGAAACCAACAGGCTCTTTGGCCTATGAAGGAATTGGCGCGAGCAACTGATGACCTGTAAGGGCGGGCGAGGGGAATGCGACTTAGACTCTGGCTGCGAGCCGTAAGGGCTCCTTTCTTTCAGGCAGTCCTGGTCCCACTAGTTCTGGGAACCGCTGCCGCGTGGTACCATACCGGTCGATTCCACCTGGGGTACTTCTTGCTGGCGCTTGTTGGCGTAGTATCCATCAACGCCGGGACGAACCTGGCTAATGACTACTTCGATCACAAGAGCGGGGCCGACGATCTTAACAAGGGGCACACTCGTTTCAGTGGAGGAAGCAGAGTAATTCAGGAAGGCCTCATTTCTCCCGCCACCATCTTCCGCGTGTCGGTGGCGTTCCTCGTGCTGTCCGCCTTGATCGGATTGTATCTCGTCTATGCCCGCGGGTGGGTAATCCTCATTATCGGCGTCATTGGCATCGCCTCGGGCTACTTCTATACCGCCTTGCCCCTGAAGATAGGATATCGGGGCTTGGGGGAGCTGCTGGCCGGTCTCAACTGCGGTCCCCTGGTCGTCCTGGGTGCGTACTACGTTCAAGCCCGGGCCCTCAACTGGGCGGTGCTTCTCGCCTCGGTACCGGTCGGACTTCTTGTGGCAGCCATTCTCTACATCAATCAATTCTCAGACTATGAGCCTGACAAGGCGGCGAACAAGGCCAACCTGATCGTCAGAGTGGGCCCGAGAAGAGCCGTTAAGGGATTCTACTTCTTACTCATGAGCGCCTATTCGATCACAATACTGGGCTGCACGTTGAGGATTATCCCCTGGGTGTGTCTCGTTTCCTTGCTGTCCATTCCACTTGCCTGGAGGGCGGCCAAGGTGGCCAGGGACAACCACGCGTCCGGAAGCGGCGAAAAGTTGCTTCCCGCCATGGCTGGCACCATAGCCACACACCTTTTGGTCGGTCTACTCTTGTCCTGCGGTTATCTGGTAGCCGGGGTGCTGAGATGAACTTAACAGAGATCTACAAGCCCGTAAAAGGTGACTTGGAGGTCGTTGAAAAGCGCCTTTTCGAACTGTCGCGGTCAGAGAACAAGAGCATCTCCGAAGCTGTTTCCGAGATTCTGAGCGCCGGCGGCAAGCGACTGCGCCCGGCGTTGCTGCTCATAGCTGCCAAGGCCTGCAACTATACCGGGGAAAAAGCGATCCAGCTGGCTGTGGCCGTCGAACTGGTCCATACCGCAAGCCTGATCCACGACGACGTCATAGACAACGCCGACTTGCGCAGAGGAATTCCCAGCATCAACTCCCGCTGGGAGAACAAGATTTCAGTTCTGGTGGGAGACCATCTCTATGCCTCCGTAGTTGGCATCTTGGCCGAAGTCGGCGATCTGGCCGTCATGCAAAGCGTCGCCGCCACAGTCAGCAAGATGACGGATAGCGAGATGACACAGACGCTCTGCCGAAACGACGTGAACTTAACCGAAGAGGAATACCTTTCGATAATTGCCGGGAAAACGGCATCCCTCATCTCCTCCTCCTGTCGCGCGGGGGCCATGCTGGCCGAAGT
>SDBU01004334.1_pt1 | contig 17453 bp, 26 predicted proteins | sample 2277071 | NCBI WGS metagenome assembly SDBU01 (sample SAMN10397929, study PRJNA504765) | marine sediment metagenome | isolation source: marine sediment core GS08_GC12, 126 cmbsf | place: Arctic Ocean: Gakkel Ridge, Loki's castle | collected 2008 | reverse complement strand
TTTTACATAATCTGTGGGGACATATCGTACCCGAATCAATCCTCGCACATCAGATGGAGTAGATACATCTATCGGAATCGGAATCAATTCCCAAGGATTGATAACCTCTATCCCAATACTATCTTCTCCCTCAACCCATAACCCGAACCCAATAGTTCCATAATGCAAAAGAGGGGGGAAGGCATTAAGTGCCAACTTAGATACTTTCTCCTGTGGGAACGCCGAATCCAAAACCACCTGACCTGTACTTGCCTTCCTCAATCCATCAAGACTCACTCCCCGCCTCGACACAGCCGGAGCCAGATTTATCGCCAACAGTCTGCCCAACTGAGCTTGATATTTGGAAACAATATCCTCATATTTGAACTTGAGCGTCCCGGACGCATCAAGATAAGACGCATTCAGAGTTCCTGCCCCGTAGTTGATATTCGAGAAATTTCTAAGCCCCCTCATATAGAAGTGATTTATATACCAGTTGATAGATATTGGGTTCATCTTTGACTTCCCAGCCGATGCCAAATACTGAAATATCTGCTCAACCTGTGGTTTGTTGCTTGGCGTATTTTCTGGCAACTCAAATTTATATCCGATGAGATTATTCCTTAATTAAAGTTTAAGTGTGCAAATTCACCGTGTTCTCTGATAGCCACCATATCATAGGCCAATGCAGCCACTTCTTCTATGTCCCAAGACCCTAAAAATTTTGCTCTTCCGTTTATATATATGCTTGCTATCCATTTCCGATACAACTTACTCCAAGTAACTCCCTTAAATCTACTGGTTTGATTCAAAGATAACTTTTGGTTTCTCATATTTTGAGAATGAGTACATATCCGTATGTTACTTCGGCGGTTGTCTAAGGTGTTGTGGTTTTGATGGTCGCCCTCTCGCTTGTCTCCATAATCTAATCCAAGAAGTTGACGAGACATATAAATATTAAATCGTTTGCCTTCTTTCATAGAGGATTTTCGTGCAGCATAAAAATCCCCCCAACAATTTTTCTGAGCAAACCACTTATACTTCGAGAGTTCGACGTAATCGGCATCGTCAACTAAGGCCATTTGCCCCTGAGTCAGTGGGATTTCTTTCATTGTCTGATTCCAATTTCCATCGTGTAATCCGTGTTCTTAGGGTTTTTGTCTTTCTTCTTCCCATCAGCAATCCCCTTGAGTTTCCCCTGCGGGGGCTTATCCAGAGATACTAAAGCTCGCAGTGAGGACTCTGGTTTTGGTTCTTTCCCAGCCGTAAGAAGTATAAGTCGCCTATTTGTATCCATAAGCCGACCGACAACCTTTAACATTGCCACCAAGTGAATAACTGCAATGAGGGCAAGTAATCCAATTACAACGAGTAGTGCATATATCACAATCGCCATTACAGACCTTCCTTTCTATTCATCTACTATTATTATACCAAAAATCTAATCTTTGTCAACCTTCCGGACGAAAAAATCAATTCCCCACTTAAATCTGGCTTGTGTTAAATCATCTCGAAACGCCATCATATCTCCAACAGAAAATTTACGACCACTCCGCATCATAGCTCCAACGTGGTCTCGGTAGTATTTTTCTCCAGAGACTTGTTCCCCACTGCTTTTATCAAAAAACTTATCAAACTCATCAGGCTCACTTACTGAACTTTTTTGGAAATCTTCAAAGCAATGGCCAGTTTTATCTACGAAAAGATAGTATTGTTCATCATCCATTTCTATGTCTCCTAATTATGGTTCTTATCCTCCGCAGGGTAATCCAAACAAGCAGGAACATTACTATGCACTTAACTGAATATAGGATATTATCCCACAATGTTTCTTCTCCCACGAACTATTCGCCGATCGTTTTTGTCGATTGCCGATTTTCGGGCGTTGTGACTCAAGACATCAAGCATCTCTGAAGTTATGTCCTGGGAGGACACCCCAGAAAGTATTGGATGCCCTTTAATGATGGGGAGATTCCTGCGAATACGTTCAAGCAAACTGGGTTTGCCTTTTTCTTTGATGAATTTCCCGCCTCGGTTCTTGACAACATATTGATACATCGAGAGGGTATCAATAGCATCATCGTGAGGTAGTAAGGCCAAGTCTGGGGTGAAGTCCTCTGTCTGTTGGTATAACTGGTCAAAAGGCCACTTGCCTGCGAGATGTGCTGGATACTTTATCCTGCCCGGGCGATACCGCCATTCTATCCCGCAGATTCGATTGGACTTGGTTACACGAGCAGGATATGTAATTGGAAAAACTCTCGCTCTCCAGGGCTGTGAGATTTTGCCCTCCATCTCCTCAATATACTCCTTGACGGCCTCTGCAAAACTCATCTGGATACTCACAGCTTCTATCCCAAGCACTCTCGGTCGCCAAGCCAATCCTTTCTCATAAATCAATCTCAAAAGAGTTGCATCCTTAGCCCGGCCCAGCCACATATCCAGAATCCATAATGTATTCGTAGTATCAAACCCAAGAATCAGAATGCACGAGTAATCGTTGTATTGGGACATTCCACTGCCGTAATCGAACAGGAGAATCCGGTACATCGGCAACACGAGTTCTTTGTAGGGTTTTTCATAGTCTTTATAGACTCTGCGACCCGGCTCCATAAAACGCTCTGTCCATTTTATCAATCCTGTGTGAGCCAGTGGATTGTTCCAATCAAATTCTCCTTCTACGCTATACTCATTCTTGCGAGGGTCAATTACTAAGATGCGGTCTTGTGGTGATACAGGCTCATTTAGATATTCCGCTGCATAAGCCGAATCACCAATTTCCGCTTTACGAGCCTCCAAGACTTCTTGTGACCACTTCTCCGGCCATAAAACATGAACCTTTTTAGTATCATCTTTGTCATATACTATTGCCCGTAGAGTTTTTCTATTCCAGAAATTGAATCGGGGGTCGTCTCCCGCTACGGCGTGATAAAGAAAAGACCTCCGGTTAATCAACGTCCCTACCCAAAAGATAGACGAACCAGACTCAAGCATTGGAATAATCTGGCGAAACATAATCATCTCAAACTTTTCCACAAGAACTTGAGCGGCGGCCTGAGAATCACTGTCGGGGTCATTTTCAGGATCATCGAGTATAAAGAGCCTTGGCCTACCCCCCCGCTTCTTCCCCATTACACTAAGACCTTTTATAATTGCCCCATTCATCAGAGATAGTTGATGGTGGTTCCAAATCTTCCGACCCCTTGGGGGTTTCATATCCCCAAAGTCCTGCAAAATCAATTCGTTCTCAACAAGTTGCTGAATTATTTTATCGAATCGTTCTTCCACCAATCGGTCTGTCGCCAATCCAACAGTCATCTCATAATGGGGTCGAGTCAAGGCTAATAGGAGGGGAGCTTCTATCCCTATCACGGTACTCTTAGCACTTCCTCTGGGAGCAGCTTGTGCATTTCGACCGTGTGCCCCCAAATCATAAATCAATTCATAATGGAAAGGTGGGGACTCATCAAAGCCATTCTTATAGAACAACTTCCCGACTCCGCCGAGATAACATCTGCGGAAGAAATCCCAGGCCACCACCAAATCAAAAGGAGTCGATTGATTATGCAGAACGGCCAACCTCGCCTGCTTCTGAGCATCAGCCGATAACTCCTCATAATCTCTCGGCAGTGGCCATATCGGATAAGGCCTATTAATCCACATCTACTTTACCCAACTCCTTGAGTGCGGGGAGAGTCCTGACGACATCGAAGAAAGCGATTGTGGTACTAATTCCCGCCGACCAAGCAGAATTCCCGGCGTTGCTACCCATCACGATTTTTAGTGAAGGCCAAATGCCTTCCAAATAACCAGGTTGATTCAGGAGAGCAAAAACCATATCGGGGATGTTTGCCCGGTCTTTGAAATCCCACATCGTAGTCGAAGGAGTCATCAATGGCTCAGCACACAAAGACACTATATGAAAAGCCACCGTAGCCACAACAAAGCCGTCCTCCAGAATGTATTTTTTTAGGTTCGTGAGTTCAATATCCTCCACAGGGGTTTCAATATGCACAATGGATTCATCATGATTTTGAGGACAAACACAAGGAGTTATTTTTGAGCCTTTGGGGAGCGTGAGTTCGTCTATTGCTTTTTGGGCTTCATCGGCTTCTTCTTGTGTGTGTTCTTGTAGTGGACCTGCTCTCTCCGCAGGGAGGTTTGGTAAATCTTCCATTGTTGCTTTCTCTATTATATCACTTACCCCAGCATTAATCTTCTGCGGAGGAGATTCCGGGGTAGAGGTCTTGGTTGCAGGAGGGAGATCGTGTTTTGATACAGGGGTTGGAATCGTCTCGGCCAACACATTCTTTATCGTCTTTTGTGGAGGAGTTTCCTCTGGGTACTGGTCTTGGAGTCTCTCCACCGTCTGGCGGTTCAGTTCCTCCAAGTCCAACATCTCGTTTGCAGTTATCGGCTGCTCCGGGGCATCCTTCAAGATTTGGGAAGGCTTTTCCGGTGTCTTGGCTCTCCCGCCTATCGCCTTCTCTATCGGGTTCGGTTCGGATTTCTTGTTTGTCATTTTGTAGTTCCTTAATTTCGGTTGACTTTATTTGTTTAACCGGATTCAGAATTCCGGCGATTCGTTTCGCAGTAAAAGTTGTCGAGCCACCTTGAGCATTAGGAATAGTGCTTGATACCTTTGCAACATACCCGGATGTTTCAGCGGCTTCACGAAGTAATTCCCGCAAGTGCTTGATTGCCTTGAATTTAATACTCAGGTTGGCATTCTGCTTGGCCATAATGAGCGTTTCTTTAATCTCAAGAGAATATGACCATCCCAGTTCACGAAAGATGTTTGTGATGATGCTTGGGTCATTAAAACTCTGGATAGCTGCAAGCACATCGTCAGGACTTGGTTCGGATTTTTCAATTTCGTCGGTCATATTCTATTCTCAATAAAAAACACAAGAAACGGATGTTGACAAAAGTCATAGAACAAAGACTCCACCACATAATATCAAATGGGAGTCCCCATCCGTGTTTCGTAATCCAAAATCTGAATTTCATTTTTTTTCCTTTAGTAGTATATTATGAACGTAGGCTTTTTAGCTTTTTTGGCTTTGGCGATTGTGTCGGCGGTTCCACGAGAAACACCGTCCCAGAAAGCCAACACCATATCGCAATTATCAACTATGGTTTGGTTGCGAAGAAATCCAGCCGACTTGCCAAATTTACCCCACTCCGCAGGGAATACTTGAGTGTCATATCTATGCTCTCTTGCAAATTGTACCCCAAGTGTATCCGCCCCCTTAGCCCCCCCAGATACAATAACAATGTGGGGACGGGGACACTTCTCGGTAAGAATATTAGCATATTTTCTCAACAAGTCGTAATTATTAAAATCTTGACCTCCTACGATTGCCAATTTCATTTATCACCTTCTTTCTGCGGAGGATGGGTCAGGAGTTTTTTAAGAACAGAAACGTCTCGACCCTCGGAGGCAATCATTTCGGCCATTATTCTCGGGGATGCGGCTTCTTCAAGGATAGCATCCGTAACCTCTGTAATATATCTGCCCGACTTTCTCTTGGTCTTATTGTACTTGGCCTTACTGCCAGGGAATATGAATCCTGGACTGCCCGGGCGACTCAGAACATACATAATTTTCTTGAAAGTAGGGAGCGAGAAAAAGGTCTTGTCGCCGATGTTCAGGGGTTTGATTCTGAGGGATTTGAGATACAGCAAAGCGACTCGGGGAGATATGTCGAAAGTCGTCTGCAAATACCCGACTTCAACCACGTCCCCAAAACCAAAATCGAATGTTTTGGGTAAATTTAGATTAACCATATTTTCTTCCTTTACTGTATTATACCAAATATTGAATCTTTTTCAAGACCTTTTGTTCCGTAGTGCTGCGACTGCTGCATTAATAATGCTCTGCCGGTGTTCGTCGTTGGCAGGCTTTGATTTAGGAACCACCACATTCGTAGTAACAGGCAGAGTTGTTTCTGTATGTAGGGTGATTTCTTTGCCGGGGACTGCTGCGATACGTTTTACAGCGATTTCACAATATTCAAGTTCTTTTTCGATTCCGATGAAATTAATGCCGAGTTCTTTGCAGGCCATCCCTGTTGTGCCTGATCCTAAGAACGGGTCGAGGATTACTTGGTCTGTGGAGGGCATCTTGAGCAGGGTGCAGAGATATTTCATCAGGGCAAGAGGTTTGACGGTGGGATGATTGTTTTTAACCACAGCGACTCGATTGAGGCCAATGTGTTTTTGGAGATATTCTTTCTCGCCTCGATTCTCGGCTCCTTGTGCTCCACCAGAACGAGCCAAGAGTTTATCATCACAATTCTCCATTCCCATATTGCGTTCTCGGCGAGAAGTCTTAGGTACATATTTGAATCGGCTTGGTTCTGACTGGCTTGTTTTTTGGGTGCATTTTTTGATGGCAGGACGCACATACCCACACGATTTCAAAAGGTTTATCGTAGTCTGGATGATGTCGGTGTTCTCCTGGTTTACCACAGACAATACAAGGTTCAGGATTAGGATACATTCGTTGTAGTTTCCAATAGAGTCCTGAATAGCTTGTAATGCCTCTTGGTTGGAACCCAAGTTCTTTATTCCTGCAAGAACGAGAGCAGTATATATTTCGCATAGTCCTAACTTTTTTTCCACAAACTGTGCATTTAGGTCTTTCAGTTCTTTGTGCCAATCCCATACATTTGATGGAACAATACTTTCTATGGTTGCTTCGATAGTCCATAAAAGTTCTTCCGCATAGTTGACAAATGTGTTGTTCCATATTAAATCCTCTATTGTGAATTCTATTTGTTTGAAGAATCGAGAAGCACCTTTGGCATTTGGTTCATTGAAATTGACGACCTCTCCAGATTTATGAGTTATTGAACCATAACCCTCATATTTTTCTACGTTACTTTTCACTTTATGAGGTTTAGTGCTACCAACATTTTGTGTTTGTTCGTCCAGCATCGCGGCGGCTTCTTCATCGAGGACAAGATTGGCAGGCCAACGACCTTGAGGATGCGTTGAACTAACAGAAATATTCAAACTACCATCAACTCCGCCTTGTAGAGTTGTAGATTTTGCAGACTGTTTTCCACTTGCTTCCCATTTATCATCTGTGCTGATTCTACCCCCGTCGATGTTTAGACCGGCGACTCCGTGTGCCTCGGCGTTGTGAGCGAATGTGCCATCCAGAGGTTTCATTGCCACGATAATTGGCTCCCACGCTGGCTTGAGGGCAGTGCCGTAGCCATCCCAGAGTTGGGCGAGGTTAGAAGTAGGAGCAGTAATATCAAACTTACCGCCAAAAGTATTGTCTTTTTGCTGACTCATTTGATAACTTGATTTATGTGTTTCTGCCTTTCCGCTTCTTCCGCTACCTACAACTTTTCTTTTTGCTCCCGATGCTTTGTCGATGGCTTTGCTGATGTTGTGGGATTTTGGGAAGCCTGAGCCATAGAGCCACATCATACAGTCTCGGATTTCCCAACCAGCGTCCTCGATTGCACAGGCGAGACGGTGGTAGGTGCGAGTTCCACCGAAGCAGAGCAGGAAGCCCCCCGGTTTCGTGATTCGGAGCATTGCCTTGGCCCACACCGTGAACCATTGCTGAAACTCTGGATTGCGGGACAAATCATAGGAACCGGCCCGTCTTGCACCACTGTCTCGAGTAACCATTTCTGGATTTTTACGCTTGATAGGGATACCATTTTTGTAATCTGTTTTGTAAGTCAACTTGGTTGTTTTTGGCAGGTTGACATTTTCCTGCTTGAAGGTGTCCCAGTCCTTGCCCATGAAGCCGAGGCCGTAGGGGGGATCCGTTACCAATGCGGATATGGAATTGGAGGGCCAAGACTTTACGACTTCGAGATTACCTCCGCAGTAAATGGTGTTTTTTGATGGGGTCATTTTGAGTCTCCATTCATTTGGGTTTGTATTATTTCCCAGAGAAGAGTGCCTGGGAAGGGGTGGGGGAATAGTCTGTAGGTGAGGTAAGGATTGCCGTGATGTATCCAGTATTTGTCGGCCACAATGTCCATTAGGAGGGTGTCGCCGAAACTTACGTCGGGATGTTTCGGGAGGTAGAGGAAATGGTGCATTGGAACGTTGGGACTCCTGGCAACCACTATCTGATTCTCGTCGTGGCTGTAGGATTCTACAACTATTGCGGTTATGGATTCGTCGGTTATCATTTGTTGGCTTCTTGAATATCTTCCATAGAGTAAAGAGTAATCATTGTACCCTTGCAGGTTCCTAAGTCAATGCCACGATAAGGGCGGTGTTCGGGGGTCGCCATAGGTTTAGAGACTCGGGGGGAATCCCATTTACCACAGGTGGGGCAAAACCAATAAGTAGGTTCAGTCGGCATTTTAACTTCCATTTCGGTTCCTTTCATAATTGTATTCTACCTTATCCTGCGGGGGAAGTCAAGTCTTTTTATCCCCACCACCATTTTATTATTTTACCACCACACCCATCACGTTCTGGTATGGACTGGATTCCATCAGCTTTTTTGGCGGTCTTGAGTTGGTCTCTTGAGAATCCTAATTCTCTACCCCGGGTGAAGATGAGTTGGACAGGTTCCGGGCCATCACATAACATAGCTCGTAGGAATATAGTTGCTGAAACTATTGGCATCTTTTGCTCCTTATATTCGTTATATTTGAGACCACATTATCAGTGGGTTTGATAACCTGGGCATGGTTGGAGGGGAGAAATGGCTTTTTTGGGCCATGAGGTACGATTTTCCCTACCGAACACGTGCGGAGCGGGGGGAGTGTGGTAGTGATAATGTGGTTTTTTACTCTAATAAACCAGACTATCAATTCCCCTGACACCACGCTCCGCACGTTGATTGTAGTGGTTGTAGTAGTTATGATGGTAGCCTCCAATCCCAGTGGAGTAATTTACCGCTGACCTTATCTCGGATAGGGATACCCAGGATGCCCATTGATTTCTTGACTCGGTTTAGGGTTGCAGAAGAATAGCCGAGGGCTTCACCTTCCTCAAAGACCATTTTGGAATCTACGGGGCCTTCGGAGAGGAAGGATTCGAGCCAGTCGGATGCGTCGGTTTGCTTGCGGGGACGGCCTCCGGGGGTTTTTCGGGGGGCTAAGAGTTCATCGGCTGATAGTTGGATGGGATTTGGCTCAAAACAACAGGCGGGATGGTAGGATGTTTGGCCTTCGGCGGAGACAGGAGTATTGATTAGGCGATAGGCGAGACCGGTGTGTTTTGGGGCGAGGTTGCCTTTGAGCCAGACCAAGTAGCGGCGATCCTCGGCATCTGGGTCTTGAGCCACGAGCCAGACCATACGGGCGGCGTTCTGTTGACCGACAGAGCCAAGAACACGACTGGCTGCGGATGAGTCCTCTTTCTTGTTTAGGTGTGTGATTCCAAGTACGCTTATGTTGAAGTGTTCGGCGGTGTCTCCGAGGGGACGGAGGAAACTGCGGACTTTTAAGTTGTCGTTGCTGTCGGAGTTTCCAGGCATATAGGAGGTGTAGGGGTCAATAATGGCCAGCTTGGGGTTCGGGGCAGCTTTCAGGACTTCGTGGAGCATATCAAGGTCGCCTGATTTGGATAAGTCCTCGATGCCAACGAATCCAAAGGTTCCGTCTGGTAAGGTTTGTTTTGTACCCTTTAGGATGCAGATTCGGCTGATGTTAGCTTCCATAGCTATAAGGCGGGGTATGATGATTTGGCCGGGCAAGTCCTCCCCGGAGAGGATGATGACATCGCCGGGTTCCCGGGTTGTGCCAGGAGGGTCGTCTATGAAGGGGCGACCTGTCGTGATTTGAGCGGCCATATAGAGGCTGAGGGTCGATTTACTGACACCCCCCATACCTACGAGTAGAGAAAGCATACTGAGGGGGATACGGTTAGGCCAGAGCCAGTCGATGTGTTCGACCTTGACCTTATCGCCCCATACAAAATCAGCTTCTTTTTTAGCTATACCCACGAGGAGTCCCTAACGAGAACATGAATCATCATTGCACCAACCGTCCCATTGTGGTCGGTCTTTTCGTCCACAGTTTCTACATCCTTTTGTAGGGAAATCAGTACAATCGTGATTATTGGGGTCAGGTTTCATATTGTTCCTTTCATAAAAATAGTGGGGGCCGGGAAGCGGTCAGCCCAACCGACCCCCTCGAATGGCCTGTGAGCCATAGGATTGTAAGATTTCGATTACCTGACCGCATTCTCTTTCTCATACTTGTATTATAGCCGATGTCGGGGGATTGTCAAGGGGAATCTACTGGCAGTCGGGGCAGGGACAATCTGCAAAGCAGTTTCCATCCCCTGCGAGACAGTCTCCACAACCATCTTTAGGTTTTTGGATTTCGGTTCCGTTGCAGGTCTCGCAGGGGAGGAGGGCGAGGGCTTGTTCCAAGAGTCGAATTGATTTGCAATCTTCTATATAGTTGGCTTGGGGAAAATTATCAAGGACTTCTTTTAGGATTGTGCGGAGTTGGGCGATTTGGTCTGGGGTCATTTGGGTTCCCTTCAGGAGAATTGTCTTTTTAAGAAGCCAATACAGCCACAATTCGGACAAGTCTGGATCAATAGAAAAATGTCTGCTGGAGTGCCTCTGGGAATTCCATACATAAAAGGCTCTATTGCTTTTCCTTCTGAGGTTGTCCTCTTGGGCGTACATCCACAGTTTGTGCATTCTGCTACGACTTGGTAGGTTTCGTTTTCGGACATTTTGTGTTCCTTTCGATTAAGGTTTCGGTTTCTATGGTTGTATTATACCAAAACCGTAAACAGGTGTCAAGGGATTTGTAGGGAAATTTTTGAGATTTTTTTATCGGACGTAGTATATTGGGGCATACCTTATCGGATGTTTCACTATGTAGGTGTGGTTATTTGGTGGAAATTTACTATACTGCGTGAATTTTAGCTCGGGAGCTTGCTCCCATCAGAATTTATTTTGAGTTTTAACACGCCTTTCCTTTAACCTAATATATCACGTCCGATAAAAGGGGCCGACGGGGGGTGTCCTCCGCAGGGTTATCGGGCTGGATTGTTATCGGACTGGGCATGATGGCTGCGGAGGCAGGATGTTATCGGCTCAGTCCTATAACTCGGCGATACTAACCCTTGATTGCTGGCTGGATTGAGCTTGTTGATTGGCGATGTGGGGACTGCTATAATGACAGACTGCCACTTTGGCAGGTTGTAGATGTGCTTGACTGCCATAATGGCAGTGCTACGGAGGGGACATAGAGCCGGCCTTCTGCGGACGCGATGTGGGGGCATAGATAAGGCCCGGATCATGACAATCCAGGCCTTGTTTGATTTAATTTTTGGGCTATAACCAATCCCACCACATTCTACTGGTTATTTCTCGATGTGATACCCTTTGGCTTCCATACAAAGCCGCATTACTCTATTGAATTGCATCCCCTCCTGAATACCCGCCATAAAAGGACTATCAAATCGGCCCATCGGAGTATAACTGGCCTTTGCCGCCTCGTATTTACACTCTGCAAAGTCTCGGGCAGCCTGTTCTGCTGTTACGCCATATTTAACAAATTTGCCACCACAACCACCTGCACCAATCAGCATCCCTGCCAGCACCAACATAATCAATAGTCTTTTCATTCTGTTCCCTTTCAATAACCATAACCCGATTACTGTTACCAGGCCCAACACTAAGGCCAACAACACTACATACGCCGTAAACTCTATCCAATACATCCTCATTTTACACCTCCTCAATTACTGTTTATAATCCCTTAACTATACCAATAATAATCCTTTCACATTCACAGACACAACACGGGCAATTCTTTTGGTTACATTCTGCCAGACACTCCAGCCCTCTCGCGACTTTAGTACACGCATCCAGCAGCTTATCCCGCTGCGTTTTCAGAGCAGTTATCAATCGACAATCCTGCTCAATAGTCTTTAATAAATCCTTTTCTGTCTGCTTGATTATTTGCTTAACTCTTTGTTTTACTGTCATTTTTCACCCTCTCACTTCCTTATTGATACCGCGTCTCAACTAACCCAATCCCTTGATATTCCCAGGACGGGATATAGCTCAGATGCGGTTTGTCAATGTCGTTTCCTTTTTTCAACTCTTCAAATCGCTGATAAAACAACCGACGATTTTTCTCTGCCACTTCAGGGCTTGGTTTTTGATGTGCTTTTATCATTTTTCAATCCTCCTCTTTATACTAAAGTATAACCTATTTTCGACCACAATGCAAGTAAAATATAAATAATACTTCACACTATCCAAAAGGAGGAAGGCCCCCGCTGTGGTGGGGATCAGCGGGAGCCTGGGTGAAAAATGAAGTGAGCAATTTCGTTATTTTCCTCTCCAAAGGTTAGGCTGGCCGGTAATGCCGAATCACAATGCCGGATATTGCAGCCAGCCCCGCCAACAAGTTTAGTTTAACCCACAAGCCTTCATAAATCGCTCACGGTCAAACCGTGAATTATCTTGCTCAAAATAGTCGGCTAATTTCCCAGCAATACTCCTCGTTGTATGTTTTCCTTCAGTATCATCTTCACCAGTATCATCGAATAGGTTATATTCATTCTCGATAATCTCTGCTATTGCCACATAGTCTTTTTTTGCCAACAAATTCATTTTATCCTCACTCTCTCGAAAATTCCGGTTCCCCACATCGCCCACAATGGACGAACTCAATTCAACCTATACCAAACTACGCCAAATTCCCGTTCTCCGTGAACTCATATTCATTGAGTTTTATTGTCTCAATTATCGCATCCTCACTGGATAAATACTCATATTCTTTTTGTAAGATAATGCGATAATCCTCCATAATACTACAATAAAACTCGTCGCATAAAATATCAAAGTCGGTCGTCTCGTCTCCGTCTTTAGCCACTGCATCGTGAAAGTCTTTAGCTGTCTGCCAAGTCTCACAACTGTCCCCGTGTTCCTTGAGAATAGCTCTTGCCGTGTCTATCTTATCGTCAATGGTTCCCCGGCAATAGCTCCCCCTGTCAATCTCAAATTCCTCAATCACAATCCCGACGTTCTTAGCATCCTCAAAGGTAGATTCCCACCATTCATAGAAAAGGTTTACATCATATAAAACCCGGACTGCCTTTTCTTTTGATTCGTCCGACAATTCGTCAAACGAATAAACTTTCGTTTCTGTTCGTTTGATTCTCATAGTTTTTTCCTCCTCGTATTTTCTGCCAATAAATTCCGCCGCATCTGTGCGACTACCTTTTTGCCGTTTTTCAGCCCAGCCGAACACAACAGCCTATCCGACAATGCCTTCGCCATGTTATCAATATCATTTTTCGACAGTTTCATTTTCTCCTCCGCAGTTCAAGGCGACAGCTTTACCGCCAATCTCAATACCATTCGGTTGTGGGCATGAATTTACAACAACTTGTTTATCACATATAGAGCAATGAGAATAGCGAACAGTTGGCCAGTAATCATGACGCTCAAATTGTTTCATTTTATGCCTACGAAATTCGCAGCTTTCCTTTGCCTCATTTATCAATCGTCTTAACTTTGTCATTTTCAATCTCCCGATTTGTCTTTCAATAACCAAACCCAAAACGCCAAAAGTAATAACCATTCCATTTGTCTATCCTCCGAAAAAGTGAAAATCCCCAATTCACTATGCAAAGTATAACATACCCGGCCCGACAATGCAAGCATAAAATAATAAATAGTAGAATATTTCTCACATTCCCGCCAAATATCCCCAACCTGCGGAGGATTCCCTAAAACCACCAACCTCCATAACCGACATAATCGGCACTATCCTCATCCCCACCATAACCAGCCAAAACAGTGAAAAAAAAGGCCAGCAGCTATATTGCCACTGGCCAAAAGAGGGAGGAGAAAAAGGTTAATCTACAATCCAAAACTTATTCCAATTCACTATAATGCCGATTACTTTTTGATCCACTACTCGGATAATCTTCCTGATTACAACTGAACCGCTTTTGTTCCATCTATCAACAAAACTCAATGCGGATAGTTCCAGTTTATTTTGTTTTGCATAAAAAACATCAAATTGCTTTTCTGTCACTTTTCTCATATACAAAGTATAACCTATTTTCAATCCGAATGCAAGTGAAAAATAAAAAAACTTTTCCCTTTACTTCTTATCAAAAAAATGCTACAATAGCATTGGCATCGTCCGCCAAGTGTCTGAAACGTTATCGGACGATGCCGGTGGGGGCAGAAGGTTTATCGGACACAAAAGATTATCGGACTATCCCCTACTATACTGCGTGAATTTCAACTCGCTCAAGTTTGAGGCTTACAATCCTTAAACTCAGCCTTTACCCACTCAGGGTATCCCGACTCGCATTCCTGAGAACGAGTCTCCAACCCCACAATTTCTATAAGACCTTTTTCATACCTTTTATAGAGCATATCGTAGGCTGGATCGGAAATTGCTGGTCGAAAGAGAATATAATACCGATAGTCGTGCCGGGTCAACGCTTTTCTTAATACCTGTAGTTCTTCTAACGTCATTTCAAAACCTCCGCAGTAAATCCTTCTGACTCAACTTCGCCAGCCTCCGAACAAAAGTCCTATGCGAAATCTTCCCGTAAGCTAAGTCGTAATTCAACTCCCATTCGGCTGCACTAATGGCCCGTGGCCTACGTTTACTACCTTTAGTACTCATAATTTCCCTCTCTAAAGGATTGGATAATGTCTTATCTCGATTTTCGGAGAGATAAATTCCCGGCCCCCGACACGCTGCCGGTAAAATGGCCACACTACAACCTTGGCGGTCATAAACGCCCTCGCTGGGTAACAACTATTGGATTCATAAGTGCCTCGTCCTATTGAGTGGCTATCAAGCCAGCATCCAGGGTTAAAGGCAAAACGATGTCTCCATAACAAGTCTGCTGGCATATCTCCCCTCGCAGGTATTCCCGCAACTGGCTTCGGAGGTAGAATCGCAAAAGTGTGGGTATGCCCACTAATACAGACATCGGCGATTTCCCACTCATCTAACATTGCCTTCAGCTTTAACATCTCCGCTGATATACCTCTACCACTTCCATAACCGTGTCGGGCAACGACAATAATAGAAGTCGCCGCGTGTCTGCGATTAAAGGAAAACCGAATCAAAGCCTCATCCGACAAATTAGGGACACCAAGTTTGTCACATAACATAGTTTGAATATCCTGATTAACCCATTTGCGGAGAGCCTTTTCGTGATTGCCCTCAAGTGCCCCGACAATCAAGTGCTTGATGGGTTTGAGGATTTCAGCTACTCGGTCAATCTCTTGGGCCGTCATATTAGACAGCTTATCCTTTATATCTGCCACACTCCCGGCCAGTAGCCAATCCGCCACATCCGAGAAATCAAATCTCTTTATATCCCTCGGATTGACCGCATTTGCGACATCTCCCCCAAGCAAAACTCGAATATGACGCTCAGGCATCGCATCCCGCCTCACTATTTCGGCGACTGCTTTTTTCAATGCCCCTTCATTATGGTTATGCTTCCCAGTATGTATATCGTACAACGGAAAAAGCTCCACCCTATCCGCTCGCCCACTACATTTGATCTCAACATCTAATAATTTCATCTGCTACTCCTTCTTTAGTTTGTTATATGTTTTCAGAAAAACCACCTCGGCAACAAGAGGCTCCCAAGAAACTATTTTCTCCTTCACGGAATTGCTAATATCTATTCCCCAAGCCTCAGAATCAAACCCCGGAGGCATCAAGTCTCGAATCTCCGTTGCCATCATTCTAAAATCGGCAATCTTAACCCTTGAAGTATGTTTCAAATCCACGTCCAACGCCAAACCAATCACATCCTGAATCTCCTGTTCAAATACCCTAACCCTCACCCACCGACTACCGACCCCGTGACCTATTTGAACCCAAAGTAGGTTTTTCCAAGGTCGAGCTATATCCCCAATGTAAGCCTCGTCTGCATCGTGCAGCAGTTTTTGCAATGAGTCTCCAGGCAATTCCGAATTCATCGCCATCAAGACACAATGCTGAGCCACCGAATAGAACTTCCGAGTATGTCCTGTATATCTACACTGATAAGCCAGCGAATGTGCAATATCTTCAATACACACCATTTCAGGTTTAGGCTCCAGGAGATTAAAAGTCTTACCTGTGTAAGTTATTATGTGATTTTTCATTTCGCTCCTTTCGAATATAATAAATCAACATTCCTAACCATATTGTATTTACAACTACTACTCCTAACCCCCCAGCAAAACTTACCCATTGTCCCAAGTGAGGATAGTAATGGATGTTCCAGTAACCCCAAGCCGTGAAATAGGCTATATGCACAAAACTAATACCCCGCACCTTTTTATCTTTATAGAGCTTGATGCAAGTGAGTGAAATAAACAATCCACCCAAAAGCTCAAACAACCCATTTACTTGATCCTGCCACATTTCAATTTTCCCTTTAATATCTCGTGTAGCCAACCAGCGGAATTGAAAATAATGGCACACAACGTATCCTCTAAAGTCACCGACCCATGATTGTCCTCTGCCGGGAATCCATCGTGCAATAACCACACGGCCATATCGTGTCGGCCTAATCCCTCGAAATACGCATCAATGGGAATACCCTGTTTCCAGTTATCAAAATCCCGCATAGAACCGTCCGGCTGTTTTCGATGAGCATCTAAATACTGCACATATCTTTGTAAAACTATTGGAGATAAAGCCTTCCGATAATCGAGTTTGCCTTCAGCAGTATCTCTGGTAGCCCCAGTATCGAATTTCCGTATCTCCCCTGCGGGGGTTTCCAATGTATTTTTTGCCTCATATAACGCAGCAGCCTTTTCTGCTTCATATTTAGAATCATATTTATAAACGTCCCCCACAGTTCCATCTGGCTGACCGTATCCATTTAACCTTCGGCCTAAAATATCTACAAGCCAAGGCTGAGTATCACAATGGAAGTATCTTCGTACTTCTGTTAGTTTCTGGGTCATTTTCAATCTCCTTCTGTCCAAGATAATGTTAAAGGTCGTACTGTGTGTTTACACCACACCCAAGTTCGATTGCTTTTTGCGTCTAATTCTTTTGCTCTCCGCCTTGCTAACCGTCTGGTTCTAAAGAAGAAAGGTCGATACGAGAGACAGTTATAGACGAAGGAATTATTCATCTCTCTCATTGTTATTCCCACTCCACAAGGCCCAACCCATTCGTGTCCTCTCCAAGAATCCTTTGAATTAACCCTTACCTTGTAATATATCGCCCAAACCTGTCTGCTTTTTGTCATTTTAACTCCTCTCTGCCCATCAAAACCTCCGCAGTAAGTTTAGGAATCTCAAGATAATAGCAGCTATATCCTGGAGCTTCGTATTTCCTGAAGATTCCCACGCCTTCAATTCGGCCTGGCTTCTCTGCCTTCAATATAGTCTCGGGCAAATAAATTTTGAAGCCTCCTTTTAGTTGGTATAAATTCGCTGCCCCAAGCCATATAATCTTTCTGCCGTCCATTTCAGATATTTTAATTGCTGTTCTAAAAGTCGTAGTCCAATTTTGAGG
>SDBU01004333.1_pt1 | contig 17455 bp, 17 predicted proteins | sample 2277071 | NCBI WGS metagenome assembly SDBU01 (sample SAMN10397929, study PRJNA504765) | marine sediment metagenome | isolation source: marine sediment core GS08_GC12, 126 cmbsf | place: Arctic Ocean: Gakkel Ridge, Loki's castle | collected 2008 | reverse complement strand
ATCCGGCCATTTTGCATTTGTCACCTTCGGAACTGAATTATATAATTTATTTTGTAAATCCTCGTCCCTGAATCCATAAAGAATAGAACAATCAAACCAACGTACAACCTCAATAAAAAGGCTTTGTAGGTCAGGGTGGCATGTATCTAGATTTCTTTGACTTTTCTTTCCGAATCTTGGCATTTTGTATCCATTTGATTTTTGCAGAAAAAAAGCGCATTATCAAAGAAAACGCTTTGGAGGAAAAACATGGTATCACCGGCTCAGACATGGGGAATGCAAGGGAAACCCCTTTTAAAATTAGGCAAAGCAATTGAAGACTTCGCGGAAAAACAATATCCAATTGTTAACGGCATGGCTTTGAATCGTGCAGCGTTTGAGACTCAAAAAGAATATCGCAAAATAGTTGAGCGCCGGTTCACACTTCGGAACAAGGGAACAATTAGATCTATTCAATTTAACAAAGTCCAGGGTCTCAATCCGAAAACTCAGGAATCAAGCGTTGGTTCTACCATGGAATACATGGCCAAACAAGAGTTCGGTGACACCAAAAAATCAACAGGTAAAAAGGGAATTGCCATTCCTACCACCACCGCGTCAAGTGAATCATTATCAGCCAAGCCAAGAAAGAAAACGGTTTCACGTCCCCGCCGCCGGGGTTCTATCAGGTTAACCAAGGCATCAGTAAAATCATTTAACCGAAAACATCATATAATTGCCACAATTAGAGCGGTTGCTGCTAAGGGATCTGGGAATTTTGCATACTTACCGATTCAAGGAGCCAAGGGAATTTATCGAATTATAGGCAAAGGCATAAAAGCCAAGATCAAGATGATTTACAGCCTAAGTAAAAAAACGATTCCAATCAAAAAGCAGCCCTCTTTGACTCCGGCGGTCAATAATATTATTCCAAAAATGCCAAGGTTTTATATGGAAGCGGCTGAAAGACGGCTGAAAAAATCATTTAAATTTTAATCTATTGTGTATCCTTTAACTCCATTGAAATAAAAAAACCGGTCAGCGTTATTACCGTCACCGATCCAAGTAATTCCCTCGTCTTTGGAGGCTAACGAATAATATGTGTATAAACGAGTACCACCACACCCCTTGGACAAAGTAAAATTTTCGTCTTTTCTAATTCTTAGATAATACCAAATTCCAGCTGTTAATCCGTGAGCGTCTCCCATGAATCCGTTATAAGACATTTTAACAGGAGATTCCAGAATAATCTCATTCAATCCAGTAATATCTAAAAGTTTAACCCCAGGTGCCGGCTTACCGTTTCCGTCTACTCCTACAGTCCAAACTGTAATATCTACATCAGCCGGGAAATTAAGGGCGATATATCGGCTAATTTCAATCGTTGAATCGAATACGTGAGGAACGGCAAACAGATTATAAACTGATTGATCGAAAGAACAGGTTGTATTATCATCCAAATTAAAAGTTCCTGTGACAACCGGAGTACGGGTAAGAAGATCATCATAATAATCAGGAAATCCAAGTTTCCAGATAGGAGGGACGTCAATATCCATTCCTAGTTCAGCGTATCTGGTTTCTAAGTTATTTTTGATCTGAATAATGGGTAGAACTGCGATGGTATCGGCAATTTCTGTTTTTAATACCAAATCATTTTCGGTTACACCGTTCGCGATACTCACAATATAATCGCCCTGTTCGGCTTCTGATCGATTATAAAGAATCATGGAATTGACCAGAGCCAAAACTGCGTCATGTTCGCCGCCCTCTTCAAGATTCATTTCAGTGAATCGCTTAATAAGAGATGGCATCTGGAGATAATTCAATATCAATATTTCAGCGCTAAGTAAGGCTGTGTCGATATTATCTGTAAAAATCTCTCTGGCTACGATCGATCTGATTTTAGTCAATGGATTAATATTGTTTACCGGATCTGTTACTTTAATGATTCCGGAAAGTCTTTGTGATCCGGATCCACCGGTAATTTCATTATGGCATTCTCCCTCAAAAAATACCTCAGCATATAGATTTAATATTTCGGCAGGGATATCATAATACCCAAAATCATTTTTTGTAAACCCAATAAAATGAGTTCCGATTTGATTCATAGTTACCGGGTCAAGTGGTTGTATCAAAATTTCAGAATCTTTAAAACAGGGACCTTTTTGAATATTACCTGATAAATCATAGACAATAGCTGCATCATCTCCGTCTTCTCCATCCTGACCGTCAATACCGTCAGTTCCCGTTTGACCATCCTCCCCATCAATCCCGACAATTCCCTCAACACCATCTTGACCATCAGTTCCGCTTATTCCATTACAAATATATTCTGTCTGATCGATTTCTGAAGGTTGTAAAACACCATCGTTTGCGATTCCACCGCCATCCCCATTATCGAGACCAGTATCGATTCTTTTCCCGCCTGCCTCACAATTTTCGCCCTGATCCTCATCAGTTATCGTGATAAGGCTGTTATATCCTGCAACTTGAACTACATCACTTATTGCATCAGCGCCGTCTTTCCCGGGATCATTTGCGCAAGAAAAAACTCCCAATAATAAAACGATAATAAAAACAATTTTTGCGTATTTCATTTTTATCTCCTGTTTGGATTTTAATAGATTGTGATCTTATGCTATACCACTATTAAAAATAAAAACAGATGTAAACAGCAATTAATACCTAGAATCTATTTCCGTAACTGCATCATTAAACTGTTTACGAGCTTTTGTTACTGGGTCTGCAATGTTATCAATTTGCAATTCATTCAAATAAATAGCTGCCTCTCTTTTTGCTGCTGCTATTTCATTTGATTTATTTATTCCGGCAAGCCTTGAATCTTCCGATTCTTTTTCTACCAGCTCTTCAGCGGTGTATTGTGGTTCAATTACTCCACCGGCATCTTCCCATTCTTTCATCTCGCGGTACATACCCGCCGCTGATGTTTTTGGTTTACCTTCATTGAAACTTGCTGATTTGTTTCCGAGTTCGTCTATTTTATAATAGTAGCCCAGTGCTTCTGCATGCTTGTATTTCATAGTTTAATTGTGGAATGATGGTTTTTTATTCGATTTCACATTACCGGAAAACTCCCAGAATAATGTCGTCCCTGAAGATGTTCCTATATTAAAAGTTCCTCCTGCGGCTGAAGTAAAACAACTACATGCTACATCAGTGGTTGTTGTTCGTGATCCCGAAAAAGACTGAGAAAAATTTGCTGTAGCATCAGGGGCCACACCACTAATAGTTGCTGCTAATGCTGCCGCTGCGACACTTACAGAACCAGCCACATTAAATTCTATTTTCCAAAACCCCTTTCCTGACCAATCATTAATTTGGAAAACTCTGATAAATGCAATTATTGTCGTCCAATTTGCCCCTGTGATAGTAAAATCGCCAGCCGCCTCGGAATATTCCTTAACTTCCTGAATCTGAGTATAAGTACTATCATCAAAATCAGACCCAGAATTATTAAAAGCAGTTGCAAGTCTTTCCCGATTCTCTCCAAGTCCCAGAGGTGACATTTTGACAATCTTGTAATCTTCGGGATGTCCTAGAAAAATATTATCTGTTAATAATACTTCTGTATTCAGCGTTGCATCCACCGAGACCGTTGTTTGATCTAGTGTTGATAAATTATATACAATATCCCCGGCATGAACTAAGTCAGTAAAAAACGTTGCTCCTGAATCAACCAGTTTGAAAGCCGTTGTTCCGTCTGTTGTGCTTTCAAGGTCAGGGACAAGTTTTATAACACCGTCAGAATCGACCCATGCCCCATAGTTGGTTGAAGCCTTTTCACTGGTTCCTGCTTCCAAAACCCCAACGGCTTCAATATCCCAGGTTATATCCTGATCATTAAGATATTTCGGGATAAAGTTCGAATCAAGCAAAGACATCCTTGAAAAAGTTGCCTGTACATTTTTTGAGCTGATCACATTAAAAACAAGATCCCTGGATGTCTCGAATTCTACATTTCTACGACCAACCAAACCCTCAAGCGCGTCATAATACTGTGAATTTGTCTGATTTTCTTCAGCCCCACTGGGAGAAATAACCGCCTTCTTTAAGATATGAGCAAGAAACCCCCAAACGTCTGATGCCCACCCTTTTTCATAAGGCGTGCCATCTTTTAAAGCATCAGAGGTTCTATTTTTGAATGTCCCATCAAGATTATTGGCGTCAATATCTACTTTCCCGGGGTAAAGAGTACTTAAATTTTTGGCCATGATTACCTCTATACATAATTAATTTGCAGCCCCATCCATTGCTGATAGGGCATTATTGACAACAACAACCTTTCAAATTCTCCTTGTAATTCAGCTGGAACGTCGGCTATATCTCCGAAAATTTCAGCTCCGACATAGATCATAAAATGCCAGTCAACCTCGTCCTGTGGTATTTGATACGGAACCGGAATAAATGATAATCCCTCCAAAATACCACATTCAGCCTCGGAACTTCCGCAATCCGAATCAGGCGCGAGGCAGTAAGTTTGATAGTCAAAACTTGCCAGTTCAGGGCCTTTATTAACTAACAATTTAGTATCGTAAATGATCCCCCCACATTCCGCTTCTGTCGCCCCACAATCTGAATCTGGTCCTAGACAATAGGTCAAATAAATACTATCAATATAATCGTTTGGATTGATAAGCGAAATTGCGCCGTCAATTAATAAAACACCGCATTCAGCCGTCTCACTACCACAATCAGAATCGGGAGATAGGCAGTAAGTCCTATATGCGTCTACCCCAAGCCACCATTCATGAAGAAAAACCTGTGGATATCCTGAATTATGGATCAAATCCTGCAAATAATCAAATCCCTGCCCGCCTTGCGCTTTCCACCTTCCATCTAGGTTCGTTGTTCTCTCGCTGATACTGCCTGATTGTGTTAAGTCAAATTGTTGCCCCCATTTTGAAAGCTCTCTTGTTTTAGATGGAAATATATCTAACCAAATTTTATCAATAAAATTTCTTATATCAACAGGGAAAGAGGAAAACCCCTTGATATAGTCCCTGATTGGATTTGCAACTAAACGCCAAGCCTGAGATCTTGAAAACAGGTGCTTAAATGTACTAAACACATTCGCAAATATAACAACACCGCATTCCGCTTCTGTCGCCCCACAATCTGAATCTGGTCCTAGACAGTAAGTTTGATATAAAGTATCTGTCATTTAATCGAAAACATTAAAAACTGATTGTTGTTGCCTTAATTTTTTGGCCTATTCCTAAAGGATAAACAAAATCAACTTGAAGCCCGTTACTTGTGAAAAATATAGTCACATCACCAAATGATCCACCCGCTGCACTAGCAAAACTATCAACTATTGAACGGACGTTACTGACTTGCATCCTGTCACGTCTTGGAAGTGTTGTCACGCCTTCAATAAATGGTTGTCGATCAAGAAAGTATTGATTGATTGCATCCTCAATTATTGGTTCAGTCGTTGCCGGATCAGGGACATCGAGTCCAGAAACGAATACATCAAAGCCTATTCTTGAGATTGAAAATACATTCAGAAATGCATTGATCGGTTTCCTTGTCTGAGATCCATCGTCAAATATTATTGCCTCTCTAACCTCTTCTAATATATCAGGCGGCGCTATTCCATCGGGTTCAATTGAAGTCGCAACTTCAGTATAGACATCAACAAAGCCAGGATCACCGGTATAAGGAAAAATAGCGACAACTCCGACCGGTATTTCCCCCCAGATTTCATAGTCAACCCCGGATCCCCCTTGCGGCTGTTTTTGAAATCGGTCAATTGCTCGCTGTCTATACGCTGCTTCGGTTTCAGCGTCCGCACCTGTCGTTGTAACGCTGTCAACTGACATGTCTCTTTCAACATTGGCCAATGGACTGACAAAGGAAACGACATCACCCGGGTCAAGATTTCCGACAACTCCCCCACCTATCCCACCGTCAATATCTGAAGCGGCTCGGAATGTTCCTTGTTTTGTGGGCGCGTCCAGGGTGACAGGTGAAAGTAAAATATAGGTAATCGCGTTTTTATTTGATACTGCCTGAGTTCCGGCCGGTAGCGATCCAACTTGATTCGTAACAACGATATCAAGTAAAAGCTCTGTTTGTGTTGCGGGTTCTGGATCTCCAATTCCGATTAATCGACCCCATTCAATTAACGGGGTTATTGTCTGACCTAAAACTGTGGTCTGCTTAAAGCTGGCTGTTCTGACAAATATCTGCAGGAACATCCAACCGGCGTATTTGTAGACGATCATAAAAACGCCAGCCAGGACTTTGACAAAGAATCTGGTAAAAGCCCTGGGTAGAAAACCAGCAAAAGAACCGGCAACGGACGCCTCTACTTGTCCTATTATCTGATTTTGTATCTCTAATGTTGTCGGTGTTTCAAGTGCCATTTTAAGCTGTTAAATTGAATTCCTTTTCCATTGCCTGCCAATTTGCGAGAAAGGTAATTGTTATGCTTTGGCCGTCTGCCAGTGCCGTAATGACTATTTTTACACGTCTTGGTCCTGTTATTGATACCGCGACCGCTAAGTCAGTGATCGCTCCAAGATCAACGTATGATTTGAGATCAAATTTTACTGCATCCTCTATTTTTCTCAGATTACCGGATACCAAAGGTAGATTAATCAATAGATTTTGTGTCCTGGATCTGAATTGAAAAGCAGGATCGTCTTCAAGGAGATTCGCCCACCATGACTTTTTACTATTAGGCGATCCGTCGTCATCTTCATTGCCACCGAAAAGAGAAAGGAAAAAATCAGTTTCAAAACCGCCTGTCAATTTTACGTCGCTGTTTCTTTCAATGGTTATATTTCCACCATCCCCTGTCTGAAATAGTAAGATATCGCCTTGATTCATTGCGCGTTACCTGTATCAACTTCAGTGTCCCCGTTTGAGTCATCCCCTTGTGAATGTTTATGTAATGTTGATTTGGTTCCGTTTCCGTCTACAATATCATTTCCACTTATGCTTGGCGGGCTTCCTGGAGCTGGTGTTCCGCCGCCTGCTGGCACTGGAGGTCCGACATTGAAACCAAGATTACCAGGCATTGATTTATGAGTTTTCAGGCTGATTGGTGCGCCTGCTGAATCAGCAAATACGTCTACCTCACTGCTAATATTGCCGGTTGCGTTAATTTTGCCATTATTGACCTGATCACCATTCAATTCAAAATCCCCGTTTATTATAAATTTAGGCGTTGTTGCTGTAATATTACCAGTTGAATCAATCGTTGTAGCGCCTAAAACGGTCGCTTTTAAATCACCGCCAACGTTCGCTATCAGATCAGAATCACAATCAACTTGAATTTTGCCGTCTTTTTTCAGATGAAACGTTGCAACTATATTGCCGTTTGCATCCCTTGCGAAAAGCCGCTTTTCGCCTTTTTCACTGACAGGCGGGTTTTTTGGGTCGATGAACCCCAGAATATCTTTACCGCCTTCGGTATCTTCTGAATTTTCCGTAAAACAAACATCTTGATCAAGTGGCCTGCTGTCATCACCTGGCGGGTTAAAGATCCTAGCGGTTGCATTATCTCCCTTGTATCTCTCAACCGTTGCAGCCGGTTCATTATCTTTTCCCGTAAAGCTGTCCAAAATTCGCGCTATTAATCCCATGGCAACCTCGAAGGGATTTCACCGCTGTATGATTCAGGCAGAACAAGATCCAACGTTGTTATTTCTGAGCCGGATTTTGCCAGAGTGAGATTTTTTATAACAAACGTTGTTTCATTATTCACATATGCGCCGGGTGCCGTCAAATCGATGTTTGTGTTTTGTGCCCATACAACCCCGCGTTCATCCCTCAGACCTTGAACTTCCACAGTGTACCTAATAGCGTTAGCGATCATCAAACCCATTTTCCACTTAACAGCATTTTGAAGATCCGCCCCTGATAAGTGCTGGTCTAATTTGTAAACGTGCGGCCTGTTAACGCTTAGATTTGAATTGTTTACAGTGGCCGCTTCAAATTCAATATCTTTTTCAAGTTTACCTGGGGAAAGGCCTGTTATCTCGCTGAAATATCCCTGTGGTTTAATGTTTGGAGTGACAGATAAAACCGGCGTCTGCCCTTGTTTTAATGTACTTGAAACAGCGTTACTAGTCCCCCAAAATAGTAGTTTTCCGTCATTGGTATTACTGATTAAAAACCCCCGCAATCTTGCTAATTTTATTATAAAATTTAACGGGTTTTGTCCGATTTCAAGCTTAACCTTTTTAAAGGGTGCACCGCTCGATTCAAAAAATTGTGTGCCAATATCAAATAATCCAGCTATTGTACCAGCTATTTGTTCAAGAGTCTGGTCGTTGAATTCTATCGGATAATCTGTTTGCTTAACGCTACAATCATTTAGAACGCCTGGCTTTCCGTATCCTGTGACCGTGATAGAATTATCGACCCGAATTGTCGGAACCGGATCAAGTAAAACAATGGTGCTTAATAATTCGTCATCAATGAATAATTCCCCCGGCTTGAATTCTAAGGGTTTTATAATATCTTTAATTAAAGAATCATCACCGTATGGAGCATCAAAGCTGAAAGTGTCAAAGGTGTCTATGTTTCTAGTGATCTGGATAGATGACCAAAATTTGAATTCATCACTTCCAACTACTAATTTGATTACGTTATCAGACATTTTTTTATTAATTTTAAAAATACCCGTTATTTTTTAATTTTATACTCAAAAAACAACCAATTTCTGAAAACCTATTTTAAAAATCGCTCTTATTTTTCATCCGTGTTTTTATACCTCTGTAATCCCTTATTACCGCGCGTTACGTGATGCACCTTTTTGAAAAATAATCTATTTTTCCTGTCCAGAATTGAGATACCATGTTTTTAAAAGTGCAAGGGTTGAATCCAAAACACTAATCTCATTTTTAAATCTCAAAACTTTTTACTCGACTTTAAACTTTTGGTTTCATTTTTAAATCTGGGAAGTGCGGCTTTGCTTTTCAAACTTTATATCTCATTTTCATTTTCAGAAAGTGAAAATCAATTTTTAATTTACTAATCTCATTTTTCATTTTGGAAAGTTCCAGGGTCAAGTTCAAACTTTTTTTAGAATTTCATTTTTGCAAAAGTAGAACCCAATTTTTAAATTACAAGTTTCATTTTCAAATTTCAAAAGTTCAAAAGTGATTTTCAAACTTCGGGTTTCAATTTTGATTTTGAGATTTGGAAAGTTGTTTTTTTATTTTGAATCTCGTTTTCACTTTTCAAAAGTTTAACATCAAAGTTCAAAACACTAATCTCAAAATTCAAAAACAAAAGTTTAAAATTAAATCTGAAGTGCTAATCTCGTTTTCATTTTTAGAAAGTGTCAGGTTGAAGTTTAACTTCGTCTTTCATTTTAGATTCAAAAAGTCTAGAATTAATTTTAATTTATGGATCTCGTTTTTCATTTCAAAAAGTGCGAAGATCAAGTTTAAACTTTCGATTTTTTGAACATTTACACCCCTGAAACCCCCCTGTTTATAGGGGGTATTTTTTATAAAAACCTACTAACTCAAAGTTTTTGCTGGTTTTCCTGTGTAGATCGTTGATTTATTCTCAAACATAATAAACCATTGACCGGCCTTTTTTTATTTCGAAAAGCTCGATTCCAGAAAGGTTGCATGACTGGATTATAAAATCGTATTGTTCATCAAGTTGGCCATAAAATTCAGCTGCAAAATCAATGAAAGTTCTATCCCGATCTAAAATAACTGTTCTTTCCTGCAGCGCCGTAAACGCAATTTGTGTAAGTCTTCCTTGAGAGATTGAAAAAACATCGTTTAAATTCTGGTAAGATTCCCCCGTATCAATCAAATCGTTTGTCCCAGGTTCCCTCGTTGGCAAAACTCCCTCAACCAAGGCCACCCGGTTTGTATCAGACCAATCGATAAATTCCGTTAATGATTCGTCGAGACTATCTATTGCTGTAATCGTTTCTGTTCTGGTTGTAAATATTGGTGCCGCTGGCTGTGTTACTCCGTCTTCAGTAACAGTCGGTGGACCCGGTGAAATAGTGGATTCTATTGAGGCCAAAACAGAGGATGACGCTATCAGATTATTAACTGAGAATGCGTTCCCGGCCTGTGAATCAAGTCCTGGTTCGAATTGGTTACTAGGTCCATTTATAAGGCTGTCAGCAAGATTTCTATAAGCGTCAAGCTTAGCCTGGATGCTGGCCGCCGTCTGAGATGGTAACCTGGTTAATTGAATTAATTGAAAAGCGATAAGCAAGGGACCCCCGACAAGGGTTTCAATTGTTTGCTCTGCGATTGTAGCAAGATCATTGAAAGCTCTGTCAATTGCTGCCGTTGTCGCTGCGACTTTGGCCATTGCTTTTTTGATTTTTCGGAGTCCTGATTTTGCGGCTGCAATGAATCCTGTTACCTCCTGAGCAGTGCTCAACACAATATCCCATAGAGAGGCGGAATTTTCCGTAAATTTTGCAAGCCCATCCAACATGGAATTTTCCGCTGAAAGTTCACTGATCGGGAAAATGATTTCGATAGTTTCGTAAAACGTGATGTCATAAACGGCTTGATTTGCGGCTGTTACCAAGTTGTCTGTTCTGCTGATTTCACCGAATGGTACAACGTCAAATGTTCCATAAAGAGGATGCTGGAGAATTCCCGGGCCTTTTTCCTCAAGTGCATCATCAAATTTATCTGCTGCTTTGTCGTAATCTTTACCGGAAAATATCCACCGCATAGGATACCGTCGCCCTTTTTTACCTAAATCCTGGACAAAGGTTCCATCAACATCTGGAAAATCAAAGGCGGTCGTTTTCTTAACGATCTTTTTCGAGACATCTTCAAAGATCCCGGTGAATTCCTTACCGCTGGGAGATGTGTAAACCATTTCCGTTATTCTATCTTCCCAGCTCATGCGGCCCCTGATGTTTCGAGTTGAATCTGTGGGCCTTTTTTCTGCTGTTCAAGCTGAGCTCTTCCGGTTTGATCCTTGATTGTCAGGGTGGAATTATTTTCAGTCTGTTCAATCGACCGAGTTGTGTTTTCTTCAATTGCTCTTGATAATCGTTCAGCTGGTGTAATTGGTCTAGCCACTTCCCCTTCTGAATCTTCTATTTTCGGCAATAGTTTTAAATTAGTCTTAATGTCAGCCGTTGTTTTATCAATTTTTGCAGGTTCTATTTTTGGAACAATTTTTAGTTCTGGTGTTTTTATGTCTCTTTTAAAAATAGAACTAAAGAAAGATTTAGTCTTTTTAAATAATCTCTTGACAGTTTTGGTAACGGAGCTGGTGACATTTTTTACTTTATTTGTTACATTTTTAATAATTTCCGGAACGAATCCGAATATTTTACCCATGATTGCGCCGGCAGCCTTAAAAAATGGATTGTCTAACAGCTTTGCAAAAAATCCCCATATTTTATCAATAGCAGTTTTGGCTATCGAAATAATGCTATCCCAAACATTTGTTATTTTTGAAACTATTCCCGTGATAAATGGATTATTGAGAAGGTCAGTGAACCACCCCCAAATGAGTTTGATTCCACTAGAAAACACAGATGTAACACCGGCCCACCAAACGTTTATCATTTCACCAGCTTTAGCAAAGTCAGACGAAATTTTAGACCAAAGATCATTAAAAAAGAAAGCAATATTGTTAATACCAGTTTTAAATACTAAAACAACAACATCCCAATTCTGAATAAGTAAAACAATTCCTGCGACCAATGCGGCAATTGCAATTATAATCAGAGTTATGGGATTTACTGCCATTATAGCATTTAAAATGCCTTGAGCAATCGCCCATCCCTTTGTTACTAAAGCGATGGCAATCAAAACACCCTTAAAAATAAGCAACGTCGCAATAAACGGCTTCAAAAATGGGGACGCAAAAGCGATGAATTCAAAAGCTTTTACTCCTACGTTAGCGAGGAACTCCAAAGTATTCAAAACAGCATTTAACGCCTTTTGAAAAAAGTTTGTTTCAGTTGTGAATTGTGGAAATAAAGAGGATGCGGCATTCATGAATGCATCAAATAATTTTTTGAATGGAGGAAACAACTCCCTTGCTACTGTTGAAAGAACTGAAAATACTTTTTTACCGACAGATATGATTGTATTAAAACTTGAAATTAAAATATTAAGAAAAGTATTAATTTTTGATGCTATCAGTTCTTCATTTGCTTTGATCCATCCTTTGATTGCCTTTGCAGCTTCGGTTGTTTTACTCGCATATTTCTTGACAGTTGGGGCAAGTAATTTCCCAAATGAGGCAGCTGCAAGTGAAATATTATCTTTCATCGTGGATATTACACCGGTAGTTGTTTTGCTGGCAACTTCCATCCCTTTGAAGAAAATACCCCCTTTTTTAGTCATGTTTTCAAAGGCTTTTGTTAACTGATCAGTTGTGACTTCTCCTTTGCTGATCGATTTGAAAAACTTTTCTCCTACTTTAGTACCCATTACCTTAGCAAGATCCCCAAAAATAGGGACACCGGCCTCTGCAATCATATTGAGGGATTCAAGATCAACTTTCCCTTTCAGCATTGCCTTTGTGAATCCACGGGTGATAGTTTCCAGTTTTTGAGCGTTCCCACCTGCGGTATCGCCAAGCATTCTCAAAGTTTTAATGGTGTTTTCAATATCGCCATTCATTACTGGCAATAATTGTCCTGCTACACCTGCTAGATTTTCAAATTGAAAAGGGGTTGACGCCGCTGTTTTATTCAATTCATCGACAAGCTTTTTTGCCTTTTTGGTACTTCCGAGCAACGGGGTAAACATTGCTTCAGCATCTTCAAGCTTGGAAAATTGACTCACAAGACCAAAGACAGCCGCCGACAATCCAGCTACACCAAGCCCAGCAATTGTGGCACCTCTTTTGACGGCTTTGCCCATTCCAGCGCCAAGCTTTTTGAAGTTACGCCCGAGCTGTGCGATTTGCCGATTTGATTTTTTGACGAATTTTGAAATAGATCTGCCCATGGATCGGGCAGGTTTGGAGATTTTATTGATTCCCCTAAAAACAGCGTCAACGGTAAAACGTTTTGTTGCCATTATTTTTTTCCCGTTGTCTGTTTTAGGGTTCCGTGCAGTCCTCTGTAAAAAAATCTGATTTCGTCCAGGTCCATTTTCATTGGGTCGGATGCACCCGGATAATCCATTGCGATCTGGTAAATCTGTTCTGTGATTCCCTCAATTCCTTTGACTATGATCTCCTGACCATTTCTGATCAAGACTGATGTTACGCTCCGAAAAAAAGGGAGACCATTTTCATGCCGAACCATTCATCAATGGCATCCAATTTCAACAATTCTTTAGGATCTATATTGACCCATGCACCAAGAAAGGCAACTGTTTTATGGACGTTTTGACTTTCTTTATACCGGTCCATCACAACAAAAGCGCCACCCTTAAACTTTCTTCGAAAAACAATCTGGGAAACCTCAACACCTTTTTTGTTTTTGATCTTGTCTATGAGATTTAAAGCAAGATCACCATTCCCATCTGTTTCAGTATACCCATTGATAAGGCAATACTTAAACTTTTTCTTGAGTTGAAGAAATTCAGACTTTTCCTCAACATCCATTTCATCCTCATTAGTATCAAGACGCAAATGGTCAGCCCAATCCTGCCACTCTTTTTCGGCCATCTCTTTGGTTATTTTTGGGCCTTCTTCTTTTTCTTCGATGTCAAGGCTTTCTCCTTTTACATCGTCGTCGAACAGAATATCATCGGATTCAGCCATAGTTTTTATTGTGATGTAAGTTTTTGATGTCCGCCAAGGGTAACAGGAACGGTTGCGCCCGCATTCCCGAATTTGAGTTCATCAACGATTTGACCAGTTCCGCCATAGACTGAGCCGCTGGCAAAGGTGATATTTATCGGAAAATAACCGAGTTCGTCTGCTTTATCCTGCAAATATTCCTGGTCATCAAGGAGATCATCAACCGCCAGCGTCAACCCGTCGATCTGCCATGGTTTACGGCTCTTGATCAATCTTGCGGTTCCATCGCCGTTAGACTGGTTTTCATTAGTGAATCCGCCGAGCTCCCTGTTTGCGTCCGCATCAGCCGCAACTGTGAAATATCGACCGGCGATTGATACGCTTTCAACTGGTCCGCCTATTGCTGTCATAATTTACCTTTTTATAACGTTGGTGCGATTCCAAAGAAGAAACCCCAATTTGATGTAATTGAAATGATCCCGGTAGTTCCAGCAATCTGCCAAGTATAGGAAACATCAAGCCGCCTGCCATTGCTTGGGTTGATATTGGCCTGAATCGTCTTTTTTGCCGTTGGCACATCTGCCGCAATCGAATTCAACCCCAATGAGTCCAGCATTACACCGATTGCCGTCACTGCATCTTTTGGCTTTTTTGTTCCAGGCATGGTTGTTGGGTCAGCATCTGGAATCAGCGGAGCCCCTTTCCAATCATCAGCTGCAAAAATCAAAGCCAGATTAAAGAGGTTCTGCCAAACTTTGATGATGTCATTTACAAATCTATAGGCGGGAGGTTCTTCTCCTGTTGGGTGATAGAAGGTGACTGTATCGGACAACTCAATTACATTATCCACAACCTCAATTGTTGAAGCTCCACCAAGAACAGCCGCTTCTCTCGTGATATAATCCCATTGCTCAGCATCTGTCCCGGGTGTCAGACTATTGCACGGCTGACCGGCATAATCGAAAGGAGGCTTATCATTTGCGACAACTGCGATTTTTGCAAGTTCAGCGCCGGCGATCACAAAAGGCAAGTTGTCAGATCCAGGAGCCACAAGTATGGCATTGATTCTTTCCGCTTTTCTGGCTTCAGGTATCGTGATTGCAGTTGCTTGGCTGGCTACCGGCTGACCGGTAAAAACCAAAGCAGGTTTTTTGACAGTGGGCCCCCAGCGAGGCTCAAAAAAGTCTCTATAAAGATCCAGTGTTGTTGTGTCAGCAACATCAAGACAGTTCAAAATAAGTGTTTCCCAAATGTTTCCGACTTGAGCCAATGCTGCTGTGATATCTGGATTTGTGGCCCCGGATGCAGGGTTGACAGTTGTAAAAACAATCCCGGCCTCAGTTCCAACAACTTCAACTTTGATGTCATTACCTGTTGGTCCACCCCATTTAGCTGTAGTGCTAATGCTCGTATCCGGTCCAACATTGGCAGCAATAACAGGCATATTGATAACCGAATTGACAGCCGTCATCATCGCGGCCACTGCATCTGCTACCGTTGCGCCCACTGCCAGGGTAAACGCTTTTGACAGGATGTTGTTTACCTTGACTTGATAGGTTTGAACAGCTGTTTGAGTTCCTACCGGTGTAATTGTTCCGGTTGCTGTGACTGCTGCGCCGTCATCATCGAGGGGAAAAAGCGTTACTGGTATGATTCCTACCCCTCCGCCCTGTTGTGGTAGCAGTTCATTAATTGTAAGGTGCGCCGGTGATCCATATCCAAAATTATCACCCACGAATTTTGCAGAAGTGACAATCACTTTATCAGTTGAATAACTGGCTTGAGCGATAGTCGTGCCCTGAGCAAAAACGGCTATTCTCATCGGGAGAAATTTAACACCACCCCTTAAATTTACAAATTTTGTTTCAATTCCTACTACCCGCGAAACAGCGGATTCAGCTACGGCTACCATAATTTCTCCTATGTTGTGTCAAAATCTGCCTCTAAAATCACTTTGCCGTCAACGGCTCTTTTTGCTGTCACGCTTATAAGTTCAATCGTATCAAATGATGCATTAACTGGTATTTCTGGAAATGATACCGATAAGGGAATTCTGCAAGCAATCACACCCTGAACCGGCCTGTCACCGATCTGAGGTTGAAAAATCTCTTTTGATGTAATCCAGCGCCGCCCGATAAGATTGCCCGTTTTAGATCCTACTACCTGAGTAAGACCCAAATAAGTGTTATCCGGGTGCATGATGATGTTTCGGACAAGCCTGACAATCCTATGCAGATCCAAGATGGATGTTTGATCAACAGGATGATAACCGCCTGCTATATTATCGCTTGCCGGCGCCGCTGCATAGACATCAATATTGTATTCGTAAAACTGCAACTCCGTTGTCTGCCAACGAAAGCCTTTTCTCCGAAAGTAATCAGAGACAGGACGGAGCAAATCAGCCTCTCTTTTAACACCTATCATACTTATCCTTATATCTGGTTACGGTATGGCTCTTTATCAACAAACGCAGAACTACGTATGCGATAACGCCGAAAGCCAGTATGCCTGTGAGTCCCAGACTCCAATATAAGCCCGTTTTCATGACATGATCACTGATCACAGATGAGATACTCTTCAATGTAAGCCCACCGAGAGCGACAGCCTGCATAAATATTAAGAGTAACAATAGAACCTGCAGTGCTTTCGATAAGCAAGCGATAGACTTGGGCAATTCTATCTTGAGCGTTTGGAAATCCCCCAGAAAATCGGGATGATCGACCCAGAACCCAAGAATCTCGTCACGGAAGTCCTCGCTGTCCACGATTTGTCTCACGGTGTCGCCATAATCGAGCGTGTAGCCAACTGGCCTACCACTGGTATCAAGCACTTCACTAGATTGGACAAGATTTGGGGCCCTGATGCTCTGGAAAAGAGGCCGAATCTTGTTACTAAAGGCTCGGCTAAAGGCTTGCAGCAGATCATAACGGATATCTTTAAGGTCTTTCTTCAGGGAGAGCTCAAGATCATTCTTGAAAGAATACTTATACCACGCCGTCATCGCCGCGGCTAGAAACGCGCCGTGCACAGTCCAGCCGGTTTTGACGAGCTCCGCAAGAATCACACTTTTTTCCTCCGACGTGCCACTCGACTGAGCACATTTTGCTTGATCTCAGACTCCACTGTCATGTCAGGATACTTCGTATACACATAGCATAGGAGATCGGACAACGAGTAGCGACTGAAGCGAGACTTGATCTTGCGTACCGCATCAACGACTGGGGTGTATGCGTCATTTCCAAGCAACTCTTCGACCTTCTGACGTCCCGTTTCGGTAAGAACAAAACGTCGTTCCTCGCAGGCGTCGCTGGCGCCGAAGCCGTCGTACTGCTCCCCGCCTGAGACCTCCGAACCATCGGCCATAAGGTTCTCGATCCCGCGCGAGAAATAGGCCTTCTCGAAATGGCTGCCATAGATGCCCACCAGCAGGTATTTGTCGGTGGTGTCGGTCAGTTCTTTGAGCCGGTCAAAGAACTCCTCGTAGCTGCCCATCCCGCGCGTCTTCTCCGGCGAGGTGGGCAGGTCCATGCCGAACCAGTCGGCCCCCAGCTCATGCCAGTTCCACCACGGCGGGCCGATCATGATCACATCGTTGTCCACAAACTCGGCGAAGCTCTGCCCGCCCATCAGCGGCTCAAGCTGCTCGACCGCGTCGCCGCACATCTCAATGTAATACGGGCACCGATCGGTCTGCTCGTGCCGAATCGCCGCCTTAACTCGTTCGCGTGAGGTCATGGGTCCTCCAACGAGGTCCTCGGGAAAGGGCATAGGATAACGACCAGATACGCAT
>SDBU01004332.1_pt1 | contig 17457 bp, 15 predicted proteins | sample 2277071 | NCBI WGS metagenome assembly SDBU01 (sample SAMN10397929, study PRJNA504765) | marine sediment metagenome | isolation source: marine sediment core GS08_GC12, 126 cmbsf | place: Arctic Ocean: Gakkel Ridge, Loki's castle | collected 2008 | reverse complement strand
TTAGAGTTCCTTACTCTCCGTAAATTTTGTGTATCCTTTTGAAAATTAAATGGTTACACATAATATCAAGCTATTTCGCGCCCACTCTACGCCCATTGAAAACAAAAACCGGGGAAATCCCCCGGTTAAAATCTCTGAACCGTTTCCAGCTATCTCCCTCCGCAAACCAGGGGGATCGCTTGACCACGCGCCACCCATCCCGGACTTTCACCGGGCCGCAGCCTTGTCCGTCAGGATCCCCCGATCGAATTTTGGACCGTTTCCAGCTATCTCCCCATCAACCAATCGCTTCCTCCAGAAATGACCCCAGGGCTGGAGGGGCATGTCCCCTTCTCCTCTATTATCAGCCATATTGTATATATTATTTAGGATATATAATCTTTACCGTAACAAGCCAAGGACCCTTTACTCCCTTTGCTTCAAGTTGTTTAGCGAGCGCATCAAATTGAATAGTTATCTCAGGCTTTCCGGCTTCTAACGCATACTCAAAATTAGAAAAATTAATAACATTTAAGTAGCCTTTTTGCTTCCTCTTCTTTAATATTGACGGAAATTCTACTTTTACTTTTATTTCTCTAAAATCCGCTGGTTCTGTTTTCAATCCATAAATAAACTTCATTGAATGATCTTTAATCCTTTTTAGAGTCCACTCATAACTATCTATCTGCCAATCGACTTTATCAATAGGCTGCTTGGAAAGAGGGAGTACTTTTGTTAAATCTTTTGTATACCAGATATCAATGGGCTCTCTTTCTGCGATACCTTTTATAAAGATATCGTCTTTGCGAAATAATTTTATTTGTTCATCTGAAAGCAATTCAATATCAAAATCATTATCAAGCACTATTCCGGTTGGTCTAGCAAAATCCATGAGTCTCGACGCCAAATTAAGCACCCTACCAGAATAATCAAGAGTTTTCCCTTTCGAAATAATGCGACAAACTGTGCCCCGAGAAAGCCCAATCCCAATTCGTTTTGGAACTTCATAATTGATCATTGGATCATTTTCGCAAAAAGTTCCAAATTCTCTAAGAACTTTTAAACATACATCAATCGTATTCCGTGCAACAACCTGAAGATTCTTCTCAGTATAAGGTATAATTAAAAGTAAGCCGTCCCCTGTAGGCTTAAAATATGATGCGTTAACAAAATATTTATCAATCAATTTAATATATACTCTTTTAATGAACATCGCAGAATCGGGAGATTCCACCTTTTGACTAAACCTAGAAAAGCCTCTAATGTCTAAATTTATTGCTATAACAAATTCTGATATGCCACGCGCATCTTCTAATAGCTTTCTAAGCATCCGATGCATAGTATCCCCCTTTTCAAAGAGACCTTTGGTCCGCTTCCTATTATCTCCCCATCAACCAATCACTTCCGCCAGAAGTGTCCCCGGGGACACTAAAGAACCGTCCTAATCCATAAGACGGAGAGGTCGGGATTCGGTCCCCCCTATTTCCCTAACCTCTTCTATTCCAACATACTACCACTTTTGCCGTCGATGTCAAAGGGATCCGAGGAGTCTGGATGTTACCCGTTGTTTCCCTTTGTTGCCCGATGTTTTTCACTTGGATGGGCACAGAATGGGCACGAATAAGGAATGCCCATAGCGACGGCTATGGGCATTCAAAAGGAGCTGACGTTTCTGCAGCGACCATGACTCATAGCCCCGCCAGCTGAACTATAAGATAAGCCGATCTGCAATCTCGGAATAACACTATGATGCCAAAACGTCCCCAAAATGTCAAGGGAAATTACCTAAGGGCAAAAGGGGCGCCCCTGCTCAATTATACTCAAAAAACGGTTATATTTGTCAACCCGGTAGGCTGTTTTAAAGCGCAACTTCTTATCTTTTTCTTTCTTTACCACCACAATAAAATAGGTCGACTCATTTTTTTCGCACCTCTCCAGAGGTATGGTCATTTTAGCCACATAAAGATACGTTAAGCCGAGCGGGCTTTCGCTTTCATAGATTTCTCTTGAGTGACTTAGGACAAACTCAATCCAGGGTAATCGCTTAGCGCGACTTTCCACAAAGTTCTGAGAATCAACGATATGGTCCCCGGCTTTGTCCTTGTAGAGGAATCTCATTCCATCCTCGTCGACAATAACTGGCCTACCGTAAGCGTCGTTGGTTTGTCCCATTACCCTCTTGTCATAGAAATCTAATGCCGCGGCCTCGCTGGTATCTCCGAAGCATTCAACGAGACCATCTTTGACTATCCGTTCAAATCTATATCTGTAATGAAAACTTACGAGCTGGATTGCGCCCAAAATCTCTCTATCTTTTAAGGTTGGCTTAGACAACCTCCTCTGCCTGAAATAAAGGATCTTAAGAATATCGATTATGGCGCCTCTGGCACGAGAAGCGTTATTTTCAGAAAGTAAAGGCAGAATCCCCCTGATTTTATTCGTCAGACCGTCGGGCTCTTTCCTGAGCCCCTTCGCGATAAAACCCGTCAACCTCCTTTTAATAACCTGAGTGCCGTCATCAAACACCAGCCCGCTACCAAACTGTCGAGCCCATACCACAACGCCCTCAGTTGATAGGCGCCCCAGGTCCCCATAGAGCATTAGCGCGACCTGGAACCTTTCCCCCACATTAAGTCGGCAAGGAACTTTGATCCCAGAAACACTCAAATCCCTCGTGAGAGTCCTAAAACGCTCTCCGTCTGGGCCCAAAGGTTTAAACTCTGCAGGAATTTGAGTCTGAAGTCGGATATGCCGACGTTTTTCCTCCATACATCCTCCTGAAGGAGATATTATACACCCATCCAAACCAGTCTACAACCGACCAGTTATCTCGAACTATGGACTGCGCCAACCGCCCTATAGCTTACGCGCCCTCTAATCTGACGCCGGTTCAACCATGCAATCACGCGGCTTTCTCTAAAACGAACCCCCCTTGGGAAGCTTTATGTGGGGAATAAAATCAGAATGTGTCCACTGATAAATGGTCTTTGGACTCACCTGGATTAAATCACTCAGCTGTTGAACCGTCAGCAGTTTTTCCACGCTTTAGAGCTCCCTACTCTCCGTCTCAATAACATAAGATAATTGGAAATTAGGGATACTAACCTTTTATTTAGCAGTATGTTATGAAAAAACCGGGTCGTCCCCGGTTGGCAAAATTAGATTTTGGGCTGGAAAGTGGTACGCATAGGGCCCTCGAAGTAAGGGATATTATAGGCCTGGGGGGCGGGTGGGGCAATGGAAATCGGTGGCGGGCGAGGGGGCCGAGGGGGAGGCCTACCGGCGGCTGAAACGCTCCTTTATCGGGGGGCGGGAAAAGTACCATATGGGAACGCTAAAGGCCACGGTGAACGGAATGAGAAACCCGAGGTATATGTGGACCGGCACGCGGTCGAAGATGTCCCTTAAGGTAGTAACAATAAAGAAGCAGATCATTCCCAGGGCGAAGACGATAAACAGCACCCGCGCCCACTCCTTCCTCATCAGCACCCCCACGCCGGCGACCAGGGGCGGGAGGACGAAGGCGTAGAACTTAACGTTCGTCCAGGCATCGCGGGAGACCAAAAACATAGAGCCCCTGAAGGCCGGGGCGTCGACAGGAGCCAGTCCCCCTCCCCCGTGCATTATGCCCGTAAGCCACGCCAGTACCCCCCATACAAAGGCCAAAGCGGCCAAGATGGCTATTCCCGGCGCCCTGCGCTTTCCACCTTCCATGCTCAACCCTCCTCACTATCTCCGGCCCGTTTCCGGAAACGGCCCGCATCCTCTTATCTATATCACTTATTTAGCGCCAGCACTTTTCTTCTCCAGGCAATTAATAAAATGAGTGCGACCGCTCCTACAATAGCGTAGCCGTCAGCAGGATCTCCCCCCACCTCTCCTTTAAGTTCGAAAAACGGGGTTAAGGCCACAAGAAACAAAACCATGCCAAAATTTAAATAAATTATGTGCCTGTTCTTTGTGTTTCTGTTATAAATCTGATATTTCATAAACAGCAGCATACATATTGTTAGCAGCAATATGTACACCAGGACGGCCATCTCGGATTTGAAGATCGAATTTGTGGCACTGATTCCAGCTATGATCAGAAAGGTAGCCAGAAATCCCAAGATACCAAAAAGCCAGGGACGGCCGACTCTATTGTCGGTTTCCATCCGGCTGTTTCTTAATTTATGGGCCAACCAAACCAAGGCCAAAACACTCAATATGCTGATCAGGGTCCAGATCAAGGGTGGATAAAAATATTCTTGTTCAGGGGCTTTCATAAATCTAAAACCTAACAAGGTTACTGCAATAAATGCGGCAAGGGTTATTCCTAAGCCCCCTTTCTTTAACAGGGCTTTTCCTCGATGTTCGGGAAATAGTAAATCAACCATGGTAATAGGCACTAATGTGGAGATCGTGGCATGATAAAATGAAAGATTTGCCGACTTAGCCCACTGAATGCCAAAAAAATCATAGGGCAAATTCCTTAGATCAACCCAAAGCGGGTTAAAGAAGGCCTTGGTCATCAAACCTTCTTCCACAATTCCGTAAGCTATGGCTAAAAAAATCACGCTCCATTGCAGCTTCCACCTGGCCTGGGCTTCTCTGATCAGCAAAGCGCCGCAACCATACAGCATTACTCCAATAATAAAAGCCGAAGGTTTAAAAAGATTTACAGGGGGGCTTGAGCCCCCTAAAAGCTCCGCTATAATCAACGGCAACAATAATAATAGTGCTATCGGCAGCGCTTTTTTCATGCTTCGCAAAACCTCCGGTCCGCTTCCGGCTATCTCCCCATCAACGCTTTGTAAAGGTGATGGGGATCTCTTCACTTCCCGGGCGCAATTCTTTGGCAAGACCCGTCATCGTGCCTCCTTTGACGATCAAGTCAAAAGCAATGACGTCATCGTCCACTTCCCCTGTAAGAGGCACGATGAATTTACAGCGATCTCCGATGCGCTCTGCCTGAACGATCTCAAATGCCATCCCTTGAGCGATATCATCTGTCCCTGTTTCGCCCAAGATCTTAAAATCCCCCTCCAGGGCACCATCTGCTTCGCGAAGCTCGAGCTCCACGGGCACGGACTTTCCTCTTTCCGTAATGGACCCTCTCCACACTTCGCTGGGGGCGCTTCCTGCGGGGCGTGAACCACAGCTCAAGAGCCCCGCAATGGCGACAAGGAACACAACTCCCAAAAGATTCTTCATCATACACCCCCTCTTCTAAAATACCTGGAGCCCCCTGAAAGGACCTCTGGACCGTTGCCAGCTATCTCCCCATCAGCCAATCACTTCCGCCGGGCCCGAACGGAATCAGGCTAGCCATCACTCAATCTTGTCCTCTCTTGCTCTATACATCTGAAGGATCGCAGCAAAATCGCCGAAGTGCTTCCTTTCGGTGGCGCTCCTGCTGATCCCCTCGTCATAATCAGAATGGATGACTGCAAGGGCTCTAAAGACAACCCCCAGCCGATAATGCACTGCCTCAGGGTCGTCCTCCAGCATCTGATCTATGGCTTTGACATAAAACTCTGTCGGTCTCTTTATCGTGACGCCCAGGTTTTCTTTGTGCCGTTTTTTCAACCCCTCCACAAGCAACCTCTTGTCCCCCCTACTCAAGTGCGTCCAGATCCACATGGAGGAACACTTGCCTGCATAATAGGCATGCAGGACTTCATCGGGGTCCTTATATGCCTTGTTCTCGTATTTCCATGCCGGTGATTCGTCTTGGACGGGGCCGAAAGAAGGATGAGGAATCGAAGCCTCCGCACTGTTGCCCCACAGAAACGCACAACAGAACAGTATCAGCAACCAATTCTTCATTGTTTGTGGATCCCTGGAAATCAGCGGTGGGGCTTGGGTTCCAATACGACCTTTAGGGATTCTTTCGCGTCGGAGACGATGCGGAAGCCCTCCTGGATCTCGTCCAGGGGCAGGCGGTGGGTGATCATGGCGTCGACGTCGACCGTCTTGTTCGCGATCAGATCCAGGGCTTCCGCCAGATCAACGGGCGCTGCGCCGTAGGATGAGGTGATCGTGATCTCGTTGCGCCAGACGTCCACCATCGGGAGCTTGATGTCTTTGTCGGGGATGGCGAAGAAGAGGATGACGCCGCTCCTGTCTATGCATTGAAACGCCTGCTCCACCGCCGCCAGGGCGCCCGTGCAGATGATGACCCGGTCTGCCTTGATATTCAGGCCCTTGCGCGCATCCACGACCTCGTCGGCGCCGGACTCTTTTGCTTTATTGAGCCGGTACTCGTTTATGTCGGTCGCGATGACCTTGGCCCCTTTTAATTTGGCCAGCTCGATGTTCATGAGGCCCGAGACGCCGCTGCCCAGGACCAAAACGGTCTGCCCCTTTTTCACGCCGATGACCCTCTGCCCCCTTACCGCGCACGCCAAGGGCTCGATCATCGTCCCTTCCGCATAGGAGACACCCTCCGGCAGCACATAGACACCGGTATCGACGTTTATCTTCGGGACCCTGACAAATTCACTGTAGCCGCCGGGGTCATAGTTGCCCTTGTGCAGTGTTTCGCATGCCGTATGATCGCCGGCCAGGCAATATTTGCATGTATTGCAGGGGACGTGGTGGCTGACAAAGACCCTCTGGCCGGCCTTGTATTTTTCTGACTTGGATTCGGCGATTTTGCCGGCGATCTCGTGGCCTAAAATACGGGGGGCCTTCTTGATCCTGTACCACTCCATGACATCTGTTCCGCAGATCCCGCTGGCGAATACTTCTACCAATAGCTCGCCGGGACCGATCTGTGGCGTCGGCCGCTCCTCCAGACGAATGTCGCGGTTGTTGTAATACGTTGCTACGCGCACGCTGCCTACTTGTTTTTTACGTCATTGAATAATTCGTGGGCTTGTTTAACGGTGGCCTTTTCGTGGACGATCGCGCGCAGGGCCTGGGCCATGGCCACCGGATGGGCGCCCTGCCAGACGTTCCTGCCCAGATTGATGCCGATAGAGCCTTTTTGCATGCCGTCGTGGACAAACTCCAACACCTCAAGCTCTGTCTTGCACTTCGGGCCGCCTGCCATGATCACCGGAACGGGACAACCCTTTACGACCTTCTCAAAGTCTTTATCGCACCAGTACGTCTTTACCGCCCGCGCCCCCAGCTCGGCAGCGATCCGGCTGCTTAAAGCAAGGTAACGCGCTTCCCTTTTTTCCGTTTCTTTGCCGACAGCCGTTACGGCCATCACCGGAATGCCGTAATCTTCACACTCGTTGACGAGCTTGGCCAGATTAAGCAGCGTTTGTTTTTCATAATCGCTGCCGACGAAGATCGAGACGCCGACAGCGGCGGCATTGAGGCGAATGATCTCCTGCATAGAAGTAGTAATGCCTTCATCGGCCAGGTCCTTGCCTACCATGCTGGTGCCCCCTGATACCCTTAAGATGATGGGCTTACTGCCCACGGCTTCGACGCATGAACGCAACACGCCGCGCGTGACAAAGAGCGCATCGACAAAGGGAAGGAGCGGTTCTATGGTCTTGCCCGGCTCCTCCAGACAGCTGGTAGGCCCCTGAAAATATCCGTGGTCTATCGGTAAAAAGAAACAATGTCCGTCTTTCTGAATGAGCTGGCTCAGCCGGTTCTTGATTCCCCAATCCATTTTATCCACCTCCATTATTAACGTTCTTTCCCGTCTCGGGCCTGATGATCAAATAACCTTTTTCTATGAGCCAGTGGTGAAATTGATAAGTCGTGTATTTGCAGGCCGTTTTGCATATTTCTCTTACTTTTTCATACTCATCTGAGCCTTGCTCTTGGGCGTCCAGCTCCAACTGTACAGGGCACCTCACATCTTTACAAAATTCTCTCCGTTTATAATCTGTAAATCCCTTTATTGATGTCATAGTGTTTAAAATTATACTACTTTAAACAAAAAATACCAAGTACCAAAAAACCGGGGATACGCACCTAATTCGTCCATTTCCAAGGCTTATTGGGTGAATTAGGTACGTGTCCCCGGAGCTTCAATTACTCTGGACCGTTTCCAGCTATCTCAACATCAACCAATCGCTTCTGTCAAAAGTGGTTAGGTTCAAGGGGACACTTCTGGCAAAACTGACTATATAATATGCTATCTAGAAACGGTCCTAAAAACTTTTTTGTAGTTCTGTTTATAGGAATTCAGAACTGCTTCTATCCTTTTTTTGACTTCCTCTCGTTTCATCAAAAATAAAAAGTCAATCTCATCATCACTAATATAGCTATAGTAAGACGAAATCTTATTAAGAATTTTACATTTATGTGTCCGCTCCGCGACGCCATGCTGATAAATCATCATTAAAGAATTTTGATTTAAATGCGAATAAAGACGGGCCACGGTTTCAAAAGAAACGTATTCCTTGCCTTTTGATGATTGTGGCTCAAGGCCGGTATCTGGATCAAGAAAAATAAGATAAGGGCTATCTAATCCCTTCATCTCGCGCTCAATCTGTTCAAAATAGTTAAAATATACACTACAAAAATAATCCCCAAGCATATCTTTCTCAAGCATATTATCTATGCATTTAATCGTGCAGCGAGGAGTTGTTTCTTTGTAATACTTGGTAATTTCTCCTGAGATATCGCGATGCTCGCTCTTTTGAGAAGATACTCTTTTCGTGAGATTCAATAACTTCGTATTCTTTGTACCGAACCTCTTATTCCTTATTGCTTGATCAAAATCTCTTTTCTTACCCCCTGTACCTCCGTCCTTGGTAAGCATAATCACATAAAGAAATGAAGCAAGCTCTAGGTTCTTTATAAGATTTTCGATTACATCAAACTTAAATAAATCCCTAATATCCCCAAAATATTGTCTTTTCATAAATCAGAACTCCTAAATTTTCTCATGCACCGACTTGTGCATAAAATTTCCCTAAGAAGATTTAAGACGTTTCCAATATACGCTAGTGCTATCCGTGACCTCAGGACCGTTTCTCGCTATCTCCCCATCAACCAATCACTTCCGCCCGAAAGTGGGATTCCGGAGACGCACACCTAATCCACCCCTTAATTCTTTAAATGCTTAGAAAAAACTTTTTGAAAAGACTCTGCCTGTTGCCGTAACCATTCAAAGCATTCTTCCCACTTTCCCATATCATCAATGTTCGCCTCACGTTCAATTTTGATTCTGCTGGCTTTACTTTCAGGAAGCGCCTCCCATTCAAGTTTTTCTTCCAACTCCGTTTCAATTTTCATTTTTTCCTTTAGAAGCGTTGCAAATGTTTCCTTCGAATTTGGAATATATAACGAGCACCTAATAAACCCATCCGTTGGGCTGGCAACTAATGAAATATATGCCCTTGAATTACCGATAGAGATGTTATGCCAATGCTGTGGATAGGCTTTCCGCAGTCTTAAGCCTGATTTATTGCTAACTGCATATTCTTTGAATTGATTCCAGAAATTAAGCTGGATAATTTTTGTTTCAGACAATTCAGACTTTATTCCCATTTCCTTAACTGCCTTAGCCCAGTCATTCGGCTTCGATATTATCTGGAATTTAGGGGCAAATGGTGAATCACCTATCTGCCAAAGTTCAATTTTCACAATAAAAAAGTTGAGATTTTCATCAGTATGATCATTAATCCAATCAATAGCCTGTCTATGTTCCTCCCTGACATTTCTAACCAGCCAAATAATAATGGCTGCATCATAACCCGAAGCATAAGTAATTAGCTTGCCCAAATGATCGTGGTTCGTAATTTCCAGCTGATTTTCTATAATAACTTTTCTCCCTGTATTTTCTTCTTCCGCCAAGATATCGGCACTAAACGAACCCACATTTGCCTCTGTATTAAGGAGCTTCATATCAATCCCAATCTCTTCGCTTAACAAAGACAGATTTTCTTCTTGCGCTAACCAAGTCGTAAAATCACGTTCCTCATTTTTCCAGGCAGTTCTTAGATCGACACTTTTTAATTTACCTAGCCCCATAACAACCTCCTCCGAAAAACTTGTCTGAAAAACCCTGGACCGTTTCCAGCTATCTCCCCATCAACCAATCACTTCCGCCAAAAGTGGTTAGGTTCAAGGATCTAAGGAGCGCTTCTATAATCTTTATTTATATTTTGGACAAGGGGTGTTCTTGTCTGGCGTCAGGCTGCCCTCTAGGTTTTCGCGGTAGATGTAGAGTCTTCTATCCAGCAGGCCTTCGCTGCAGTAGATAATTTTGCATGACCCGCGCTTTGTCAACCTTTTAAATGCGGCCAAATTGAGAAGGAAGGAAAGACCAAGTGAACCCAGCTTGTTCTCCCTTATGGCCTTCGTGACCAGATATTTGCTGAGGCCGCCAAGATCCTTTTTCCGAAGCTCTCTGATCTTCAAATTGCGACAATTCGGGCAAAAATATAGGCCCATACACACCTCCCTGTCTGATCCATTCTAGACAGGGTAGGTTGCCATTTCAATAGAAGTACCTCGTCGAGGTTTGAAAATCCCAAATAATTACCCCCTCGGACTTTCGGGTCGAGTGGGTGGCGGGATGTCGTAGCTATGGCGCCGAAAAGTTCGGCTGGGACGGTCGACTTCCAGGGAGTTATTATACACCCGCCCCATTATCCGGGAAGGAAATCCCCGGGTGCGGCCGACTATCCCCGGGTGCGCCCGGCTACTCCAGGGTCGTGCCCAAAAAGCCCATCACGGCCTGCCGGAGACGCTCAAAATACCGGATCAACCGGCTCCAGAACGACTCGTGCTTCTGCAGGATGATGCGCTGCTCGGTGGCGCGCGGCAGGCCGTCGTAAAACTCCCGGACCCTCTCGTAATCCTCCGCAGGGATCAGCGTGCGCCGGAAGCGCGACACCTCTTTTATCGTGATCGTGTCCTTGTCCCTTTCGAATGTCCGCTTGAGGCTGGTATAACCGACATCCTTATCGATGTCCCGGGGCAGGGAAAGGACGCGGAACCCCTTGGGTACCTTATAGACGGAGACCGTCTCGGAGAGGCTGTTGCCGGAAAAGAAGATCGGATTCTTCCTCTTCGGGGTGACGAAATCGAGGCTCCTCCCGTAACCGGGGACGTTTATGATGATGAAGCCGTCGTCCGCGGGGAAGGCGTCCCTCTGGCGCACCTTGACATATATCTTGTACAACCCATAACGGGTGTCTTCGTTCTCCCGGCGATGCTCCAAGACCTCTCCCCCCTCGGCCAGCCTCAGCTCGATCTGCTCGAGCACATACGCCCTGCGTACGTCATCGAGCCGTTTCATACCTTCCCGCAGGCTGATCGATTCGTCCAGCTCCCACACGGACGTCCCCTCGGTCAAAGCCGACCCGTCGGGGTTGATCGTGACGCGTTTCCCGGTCCGATCGGAGTTGCGCTCCTCCGGGAATATGGGCAGCCGGTCGTGGCGGCCGCCGTCCTGCGTGATGACGAACACGTAGGCGTTCTGGTAATAAAGCGGATACTCGCCGATGTCGTAGCCTTTTAAGAGGGGGTCGGCGTAAAAGTCGCCGGCCGCGGGGTCGTGGACCAAAAGGAGGACGTGGTCAAAGACAGCCGGCAGCGGCAGGTCTTCCCGCGGGTCGGTCATGGAGTACTCGTCGCCGAAGAGGACCATGTCCGACGCGATCCCCGCCTCCTTGAGCAGAACCATGCACAAGAGGGACAGGTCCTTGCAGTCGCCGTACTTGTTGGCGAAGACCTCGTCCGTGGGGTGCGGCACGAGCGCGTTGTCCCCGAAGGACATGGAGACGTAGCGGAAGTTGTCCTGGATGTATTCAAGGATGGCCCGCGTCTTGTCCCGCACGGTCGCCTGCCCCTCGACCGCCTTACGGCTGGCCGCGGCGATCTCCGGGGTCATCTTAAGGTTCTCCCGGATCAGGCCATAATACCACCTCGCAACGTCCCCCCAGCTCTTGATCGAGGAAAACTCCGCGACGTCGGCCGCCTCCTCAGCCGTCGGCGGCGGAAGATAGTTCTCCAGCTCCGGCTCCTTGTAGACGTCGCGCCTCTCCCAGCTATACGTGACCGTCCCCTCGTCCTCCGTGATCACCGGCTCCTGCGTGAGGCCGAAGGCCTTGTACCGGACGTCGAGCTCCTTGGGCAGGACCACCTTCACGCGCAGAAGCTCGACCGGCGTCTCGCGGGCAAGGTAGATGACCTCCCAGAAGGCGTCCTTGACCGGCTTACCTTTATTGTCCATCACCACGTCCATCTCGATGACGGACCCGATATTCACCTCGGGCATGGTGACTATCCTCATCATCGCGTCCGAATATTGCGCATAGGACTCGTACGGGCTGATGTCCTGGATCTTGGTATAGCGGTGCCTCTTGCCGTCGGGGGTGACGGTGTGGGCCGAGAAGTCCACGAAGGTGTCCCGCTCCTTATCAAACCCGACCTGCATCTCCCCCACCGACCGGCCGCCCTCCTTGAGCACCTTTATCTTCTTGTGCCACTCCTTCCGGTACGACCAGTCCGGATTGAGCGTGAGGACCATGCTGTCCTCAAGGATGATCGCCTCCTTGTCCTGATGCCGCTCCTCGAACGAAAGCGCCTCGCCAGGAAGCGCCTCGCCAGGAAGCGCCTCGCCAGGAAGCACCTCGTCCTGCGCGCGAAGCGCCCCGGCGCCCAAAAACAGGAACAACACTGCGATGACGGCTCTTCTCATAATCACGCCCCCGAAACAAAAAACCCTCGCGGCCGCACTTTGGCCCACGAAGGTTTTACTTTTTTAACGTCCAGGATTTACCCCTTCCAACTCGGGACGCCCCCGCTCCAATTGTGCCTCTATTTTACCACCATCCTCTGCTTAGTCAACGGGACGAACCGGAATCATTTCTGGTTGCGGGAGTCAGTACACTCTATAACTATATCTCTCCTTGCAGAGGGACTAATTATATCGCAAATAGGCCCAAAATCCCGAAATTTGGCGCTTTAGAGATAGCTTTTATGTCCGTTTTGTCTGGTATTTTTTGGCTCCAATATCTCTAACATATTGCCGCATAAATAATAGAGATATGTCCGCCATTATGAGGCGGACAGGTAAATCATGGATAAGGAATGGCTATTCCTTCCAGATACTCCCAGCGCTCGTTGGCTTCTTCGAGCTCAAGAGAGAGTTCTTCAGACCTGGCCTTGACCCGGTTGATCTCCTGGGCATCTCGCTGATAAAAAGCAAGGTCCGCGAAGAGGCTGTAGAGCGCCTTCTGCTCCTCTTCACATTTTTCAATTTTTAAAGGGAGGTCGTGTAACTCCTTTTGTTCTTTATAGGTGAGTTTGCGCAAGACAACAGGTCTTTCTTTTTCTCTAGGTACCTTTGCGGCCTTAATCTTAGACGACTCCGGCGTAGGTGCGGACGGACGCTGGCTTAGCCAATCATCGTAGCCTCCGGGATATTCATTGATGACGCCGTCGCCTTCGAGGACGCTGGTCGAGGTCACCACGTTATTCAAAAATGCCCGGTCGTGGCTGACCAAAAGCAGTGTCCCGGGGTATTCCAGAAGCAACTCCTCCAAAAGTTCCAGGGTCTCGATATCCAAGTCATTGGTAGGCTCGTCCATCACCAGCACATTGGAAGGCCTGGAAAATAGCCGGGCCAATAACAGACGGTTACGCTCCCCTCCGGAGAGGACTTTGACCGGCGTGCGGCTTCGCTCAGGCGCAAAAAGAAAATCCTGCAAATACCCCAGGATGTGTCTAGGCTTACCGTTAATGATCACGGTCTCGCTTGAGCCGTTCACGTTCTCGGCAACAGTCCTCTCTTCATCCAACTGCTCGCGCAGCTGATCGTAATAAGCGATCTCCAAGTTCGTCCCCAAGGTGACCTTTCCTTTATTCGGGGCGAGCTTCCCCAGTAAAATGCGCAAGAGCGTGGTCTTGCCGCTGCCATTCGGGCCGATCAAGCCGATCTTATCTCCACGCATGACCTGAGTAGAAAAATCCCGGATCAGGCACTTATCGCCGTAACTAAATCCCAAATGGGCCGCCTTGATCACCCGATGGCCTGAAAGAATAGATTTTTGCGGCCGCATGCGCACAAGTCCCTCTTGCTTGCGCTGGGCCTTCTTTTTTTCCCTCAGCTGCATCAAGGCCCTCACGCGGCCTTCGTTACGACACCTGCGGGCCTTGACCCCCTGACGGATCCATATCTCTTCCTCTCCTAACTTTTTATCGAAATGGCCCCACTCCGCTTCCTCGATATCCAAGGCCGCTTGTTTGCGGTCAAGGAAAGTCTTGTAATCGCACGACCAGCTGAAGATCTTTCCCCGGTCAAGCTCGACGATCCGAGTGGCCAAATGCTGCATGAACATCCGGTCATGGGTGACAAAGAAGACCGTGCCGGGATAATCGGCAAGAAACCCTTCCAGCCAGTTGATGGAATCAATATCAAGGTGGTTGGTGGGCTCATCAAAGAGGAGCACTTGGGGCTTTAACACCAGCGCCCGGGCTAAAAGCACCCGGCGTTTCTCGCCGCCGGAGAGACTCAGGAAATCTCTCTCGGCATCAAGCTTCATCCGGGCGATGACATTCTCGACCTGATGCTGCACATCCCAACAGCCGGTGTGGTCCAGCTCGGACTGCAAGACATCCAGTTGTTTTAATAATTCCGGCGTCTGTTCCGTATGAAGGGTGTGCGTCAACGCGTGATATTTGCTTAAAAGACCGGCGCGCTCCCCTAGACCCGAGAGGACAATATCAAAAACACTCCCCTCCATATCCACCGGGACTTCCTGCGGCAGATGCGTGATCTCGATACCCTTTTGACGGATAACTCTTCCCTCATCGACCGCGAGCTGGCCCGACATCACCTTCATCAGGGTGGTTTTCCCCGCGCCGTTACGGCCAAGCATGGCCACCCGCTCACCGGGCTCTAACTGCAAACTCAGCCGGTCAAAGATGAGCGGCCCGCTAAACTTAAAACTGATTTCCTGCAAACGAATCAATACCATATTCAATAGAGTTCTATGCGGTTCAAAGGATCATCGACACCCCAAGCCTAACTTTTCGCGCCATACTGCCTGATAACGTCTACAAATACATCGGAATAGGTCTTAAGTTTATGCTCGCCTACGCCGAATACCGCGGCGAAATCCTCGCGGGTCAGGGGCTTGTGCGCCGCCATATCTTTTAACGAGCTGTCACCAAAGATAATATAGGAAGGAACACCTTGTTTTCGGGCCAATTCCGCCCTTTTCTTGCGCAATAATTCAAACAATCCTTCATCCACCCCGATCCAATCCTGGTCCCTTTTACCTTTTTGCCGCACGCCGATCTCTTTCTTTTTCTTGCCCACTAATGGCTTGGCCAGCACAAGAGTTATTTCTCCGCGCAAAAGCCGCCTGCCGGCATCCGTCAAGAAAAGAGTCGAATATTCTTCCTCGCGTTCTAAAAAACCCTGGCCGACAAGCTGCTCGATCATATAGCGAATATACGCCAGCGGCTCCGAAGACATTCTTCCGAAACTTTTGCTATTGTTGTGCCGCCAACGGGCGATCTGGTCTGTGACCTTACCCTTCAAGACATTAGCTATATAACCGGCGCCAAAACTCTTGGCATCGCCAAATGTAAGGATCCCTATAGCGTTTAAGATCACCTGCGCTACTTTCAAGGGTTCATCAACCATCTCCACTTCTTTCAAACAATAATCACAAGCCTGGCAATTTTGCTGATCATAATCCTGGTTGAAATATCTCACGATGACCCTGTGCCGGCATTGCGGCTGGGCACAAAAATTATACATAACCTGTATTTTATCCATCATTACATTTCTATTTGAAGATTGTCTTGAAAAATAACTCCAGATACGGAAATCTCCTCCTCCGTAAAACATATAGCAATACGAAGGCAGCCCGTCTCTTCCTGCGCGGCCGGTCTCCTGATGGTAATGCTCAATGCTCTTTGGCATCGCAGCATGAATAACAAAACGAATATCCGTCCTGTCTATCCCCATGCCAAAAGCGACAGTGGCTACGATAATATCGACTTCTTCGCGCATAAACCTGTCCTGATGGACGCGGCGCTCATCGTCAGGAAGACCGGCGTGATAAGGAATATTTTTTATACCCAACTCATTGAGACGGGCGGAAATATTATCGACATCGTTGCGGCGCAGGCAATAAATAATACCCGCCTCGCCGCTGTGCCTCTTTAAAACTTCGGTGATCTGGGAGATAATATTGGTGCGCAGCATGACCCGATAAAACAAATTCGGCCGATCGACACTGGCAATATTGATGTGCGGCTTATTAAGATGTAATTGACCGAGAATATCCCGCTGCACTTCCTTGGTCGCTGTGGCCGTAAAAGCGTGGATATGTACAGACGCGAAATTCTCTTTAATGATTTTCAAGTTCCTGTAATCTGCCCGGAAATCGTGGCCCCAATGGCTGATGCAATGCGCCTCATCTATAACAAAAAATGATAACGGGACCGACTTTAATAGATCGGCGGTCCATTCGGTATGCAGGCGCTCGGGAGATATATATAAAAGCTTGATCTGCCTTTCGCGAATACGCGCGATAACCGCCCTTTGCTCTTCGGCCTTCTGGCTGGAATTAAGGTATTCCGCTTCAATCCCCATATCCTTAAGGTCATCCACTTGATCTTTCATCAGGGAGATCAAGGGGGAGACCACGACCGCCATTCCCTCTTTAAACAAAGCCGGAAGCTGGAAACATAAAGATTTGCCTCCGCCGGTCGGCAAGACCGTCAGGCTGTCGCGCTCATCCAAAACAGCAAGAATAGTATCCTCCTGCCACGGACGAAATTGCGTATATCCCCAATACCGCTTCAGGCAACCCAGCATCTCATGTGATATATATCTTTCAGCCATATTCATGGAAAACCCCCGCCGGCTATGATTTTAACCAACGAAGGTTTTGATTTTATTAAAGTGGCGGATTTACCCCTTCAAACAGCACCACTGCTTATCATCACTGTGATAAAAATAGCGCTTATTTTGCCCCTTGTCAACAATGAGAAACTTGATCCTTGCCTATCAACTGCAGGAGTATACTGCTCCCCATTAACAAATGAGGTGTTTTAAGTTAGAATAAGGCTCAAAAGAAAGGAGTCGATTTCTTTTTGAAAGGTCTATAAGTTTATTTTTCCAACGCTTAATCCGTTCTTCGACTACATTCGACATAAGGCTTCCTTGTTCTTTATTAGGCTTTAATCCCGCTTTCGATTAAACAAAAAAACCGGGGATTTCCCAGGTTGGCAAAGCTAGATTTTGGGCTGGAAAGTGGTACGCATGGGGCCCTCCTGGCAATAGGATATTATAGGCCTGGGAGGCGGGCGGGGCAATGGAAATCAGCGGCGGCCGAGGAGGATGACGGCGGCGGTCAGGAGCAGGCCGGCGACGAGGGCGAAGAAGAACAGGGCGCGCAGGAGGCGCGCGAGGCGGCCGGGGGGCGGGCGCTGGGAGGGCAGGGTACGCAGGTAGTGGATGGCGCCGGAGCGGGCGGCCATGAGGGACGGAGTATTGTCGACCTCGTAGGCGCGCTTGATGAAGCGCTCGACCTCGGCGGCGGGGTACTT
>SDBU01004331.1_pt1 | contig 17460 bp, 20 predicted proteins | sample 2277071 | NCBI WGS metagenome assembly SDBU01 (sample SAMN10397929, study PRJNA504765) | marine sediment metagenome | isolation source: marine sediment core GS08_GC12, 126 cmbsf | place: Arctic Ocean: Gakkel Ridge, Loki's castle | collected 2008 | reverse complement strand
AGTAGTAGAAGTAGAAGTAGACGTTGAGGTAGATGTACTCGTTGATGTAGTAGTAGAAGTAGAAGTAGATGTCGAAGTCGATGTAGTAGATGTACTTGTTGACGTCGTACTGGTACTCGTAGATGTACTAGTACTTGTAGTTGAAGTACTAGTAGACGTAGTCGACGTAGTTGAAGTAGTAGACGTACTAGTACTTGTACTAGTGCTAGTGCTTGATGTAGAAGTAGTACTAGTAGTACTAGTAGTACTAGTAGTACTCGTACTGGTTGTTGATGTTGTAGAAGTACTACTAGTTGACGTTGTTGAAGTAGTACTTGTACTAGAAGTACTTGTGGTTGATGTAGTTGAGGTACTCGTGGTACTCGTAGTACTAGTAGAAGTTGATGTGCTCGTTGATGATGTACTCGTAGTAGTAGTAACATCTGGCTGGTTAAACTGTACCAGTCCCCATCGGGCATCAGTTGATACCTCTGGGGTTCCACCAACAACAACTCGGATGGTTGGTGTATCAAAATTACCTGCTGTATATGAATTTACCTGATCTGAATCATCAGTTTCTGCATCTCCAGCAATTTGCACAACTAGATCAGTTGCAGCAGCTCCATCCATTATAGTAAATGTCCATGAGTCTCCCACTCCAGGAGGCTGCGTGACTTGTATATAAAAATCTCTATACGTAGTTGCACCAGTAATTTGCAATCGATTTGTCCTTGTAGCATTCCAGTCATTAGTAAAATTAAACACGTTATACTCTGTAGTTGATGTTGGTAAGTCATTCCCGCTGCCACCGAGTACTAGGCTCTCACCATTAACATCAGGAACAAATTCAAGGCCCCATCCATTGTCGTGGCTCACAGCAGGTGTACTAGTTGGAGCGCACTCTATACTAATAATCTGACCAGCAGTCACAGCAACCTGATTAACTACATCAGATACAACGCCAGCATAATTAGCCCGATTAATCTCAACAGTTAGATTAGTTGGATTACCATCGAGATAAACCGTCCAGTCATAATGATTCGGAGAGACTCCAGGATCTCCGTCCATTTTCACCCGGAGGTTTTGTAATGTGCCATTTCCTGCAACCATCTGCGATCGGCTGGCTATTACACTCCATGACAATCCACCAGAGATGTAGTTATACTCTGGACTACCAGTACTAGGATTATCTCCATAACCGCCAAGAATGATACTGCTATTATTCGTATCGCTAGTAAATCGTAAACTCCAGCGGACCCATCGTGCAGTTCCTCCGCTGCAAATACCGGATATAGCTACCCGATCTCCTGCTGCTACTGCAATTTGATTGACTAGATTTGAATCTGAAGTCTCACCATCATCAAGTGTAACTGCAAGTAATGTATCACCATTCTCCTTTCGAAAGGTGATAACAACAGTCTCTCCACCACTTGGAAGACCATTCAAAGAAACACGAAGGTTATCAAATGTACCAGCTACTGGCATGATAGCAAAGACGTCACCCTCAGAGCTATCCCAGACATATCCTCCAGTTACTTTATTATAATACGTAGTATTATCACTAGGGAGCGTACCATTATAACCAGCAACAAGAATCTGTGACATTACCATAAATAGCCCTCCAGTGTTAAAATTCCTCTTATATCTAGACCTCAGGTATCACAGCCATTAAATACCAGACTATGCTGAATACCCTTCTAGGGCGTCACCTAAGGTCTCACCATATGCCATCAAAAGTGCAACCGTAGCAGTAGGGCCTCCCAACCAGAAGACACTCCTCCGTTGAGTAGTCTCAGTGAGTACTGTTGCACATCCAAACTCAGCAGGAATCTGGCCCCATGATTTTGTCCCACTGCAGCTATGACTCCATCCATTGAGCCCATATCGAGTATTGGGTGTCTTTATTGCAGCCTCAAACTCAAGCATCTCATTATAATCATCAAACCATCCTGCATTACTACAATTTATCCCCAGCCACTGATATGTATATCTGCAGTGCATGTCAATGAATCCCTTTATCGGATAGCCAGCAGTATTATATGTACCTATAGCATCTACACAACCCTGTATCTCATCCTCTGCAGTACCAGATCTTGCAGGATTCCACTCTACAGTAAGGTCAACATTATTCCCATTCCGTTGAGTTTTCCCTAGGTAATTCCCATCAGGATTAATCGTTGGAATGATCTTCCAATTATGTTCAGCCCTCAGTGTCGCTCCTCCAGGAGATATCAGATGGTCAATAAGCCCAAGGGTGATATACTGCGCCCATGTCTCACTTGGTTCCTGCCCAGCTATAACCCAGATGGTCGTCTTACCAGTAGGATCACCATTGTCAATAGTGAAAATATAACAATTCCTTCCTAACTCAGAGGCATAGCTACTCACAGACCCATACCCACTGCTCCATGCTCCAGCATAAGCAACCAGATCTGTATAGAAAAACGGTATCGTTGCATATATCAAAGCAGTATTCTGTCCACCAGGGAAGGTGATATCAAACTCCATATAATTATCCCCAGCAGTGTAATAGCTTACATCTACCTGAGGTATATACGACCATGTAACTCCGTCGTCAAAACTATACGCTGGAGTATGTGCATTAGGTCCACTGATAGACGCCTCTACATTAACAGTATATGTAACCGTCTTTCCTCCAGCATTGCCGGTTATCTCAAATCCAAACCAATATCTCTCTGCAAATGCTGTATCAGTATCCAGTGTGAATTCAAACTCATTGGTATCTACTTTCGCAAAGTCCTTCCAACTACCGCCCTCAATGAGTATCGTATGATCTGCAGCTTCCAATGGACCTGAAGGAGCCGTTGTACTTGTACTCGTGGAACTTGACATTGTAGTTGTAATAGCTGTTGTTGTTGTTGACGTAGAGGTAGTAGTACTCGCTCCACTAGGAGTAAGCGGTATCCCATTTATCTTACTAACAGCAACACCGTTCCATGTAGATATTGTAACATCGTTCCACAAAGTTACCACCCTGATTAAACTTCACCGTAATCTTTGCTCGGTCCGAAATAGATAATTGTAGCAGTCTCAGTACCATATCCACATGCTCGGACGAACTCACCAGGCCCAGAAGGTGGAGTGTGAGTGAGCCCACCTGGTACTGTGTCACTGAGGAAAAGCGGCAGCCCACTAGTGAACGCCCATGCGACATTCTTAACGTAGCCCTCGAACATGACTATAAACTTATCAGTATCACCATCAGGGCTAGACATCGCCATAGCCAGACGACTCTTTGCCTCGATCTCACTATCCGCCTGAGCAATAAGATATTTCCCTGTGCTGGCAAGGTAAGCAACATTCGTTATAGCCAGTGCTGATCCCGCAGTAGCAATTCCATAGTCCTCTGAGATAGCAGAAAGATCATCAGGTGGATCCCACCACATACCATTCCTCTTAGCCCTAATATTAGCCTGATAATCATCTGCCATTACATAATCACCCTTCCCCACTTCCCATTCTCACGAGTACAAGCCAGAACAGCACTCTCACTGCCTGAATCCAACCAAATCTCAGCTCCAGCATCAGCAGTAGACAAGTTCCTAATCCTCCGGAACTTGATTCCTTCGTACTGATTATCAGTAGTCCCAGCTATCTCCTTGATTCCATAGAGACCATACTCCTGCACAGCACCCCAGTACTCTCGGTTCCCCTGCATAATCCCACCTGAGATCTTAATCCTGTTGGCATTAGCTCCAACCTCAAATATCCAATACCTGTTGTCTGCTCGTAGATTATTCGTCAGAGTATACTCACATCCTGTAAACTCAATATCATCGCCCTTATCAATACGAATAGTACTATCATTCTGTCCACCAGTGACGTTCCCTAGAGCATTATCAAATCTCATCCCAGTGAACCTAAGGTCATGAGAATTCCCTGCAATCACCAAGTTATTATCTCCGCCACCGCCAACGTAGAAGTCGGTGAAGTGGCTGCCCGTAACAGAATATAGTGACTCTATCGTAGGAGTCTCAATCTGCCAGAGATGACTGTCAAAGATACGCTCAAGGTAAATTTTATTTCTAAACTTACAATTACTTATCCACATTATTGAATTATCGCCAGCAGTAGTTTTAGCATGGAAGGCCCGACGACTCACATTGAAAGCATTTCGAACACCAACATTATCCATGAGCAGCATGCCCTTATACCATTCATCACCTGGAAGGGTAGCTGTACCTACATCCCAATGGAAGGTATCATATGTATTTGCAGCATCAAATTCTCCATTATGATGGATCAGGAAATTATCAAACTGTACTGAATACAAATAATCTCCTGCATCGCCTCCACTATTCACAATTCTATGCTTTGCCAAAGTATCTGGGAAAATCAGCTGAACTCCCATCGCAGATCCAACCCATCCTTGACGGGGTTCTGTAAATATCACCTGATCAGCGAGATTATAAATCCCTGGTCGCCATCCAAGAACAGGTTCAGTAGTATTCGCCTTAACCACATCATCCCATAGGGACACAGGATCACTATCAGTCCTCCTCCTATACGGTGAACTTTGCTCTTCAACCATATAAGAGCTGAGATACTTCCTCATTATCCAGTGTGCTTTATCAGATGTTACTCTTGCAGGAGAATTTGAAATAGCCATCCTTATGCCCCCTGATCCTGAACTTTATACGTATATGATATCACTCTAGTCACAGTGACATCATCAGAACACTGAACTTTCAGCTGAACATATCCATGAACTAAAGGTAAGAAGAAGGACGGATAAAAGTTATCTCCATTCGTCCACTCAGCATATCCAACAGGGATATCAGAATACACAGATCCATCTGTCTTCTCATATACTCTAAACGTCACTATTCCTCCTTCAGAGGTGGACTCAAGAATATCTAGCTCAAGAGTTATAGCACAATCATAAACCCCAGTCTTCTGAATCTCAAACACTTCGGTCTCTATCTGATCATTAGCAATAGTTATATCGTGAGTGTCAGTAGTGGCAAGAGCATCATAAACAGGATAGTGAAATGTATGTCTCTCACCAGTAGCAACACAATAAAAATACCCAGTCCAGTCTCCTATAGCATCAGGGGTAAACGTCATCCAATACACTCCTGTAGCTCCTATTTCATTAACAGCAGGAGTACTAAACTGTCCGCCAGCCTCGTCATAGACAATACTAAGTACAGTCAGTCCAGTAGCAGAAAATGGACACCTCTCGACAATAGCTCTATTTACCATCCATATAATCATTCTTCCTAGCCTCCAGTAGAAACCGCCCTAGTCATCTCTATTACCAACACTAAATTAGAAACTGAATATTAAATTGTTGCTGATCAGATCTGCCGGTGACTTGGAGTCACTCTTTCCAAAAAACGTATACCACCCTGCCATGCACAGGGGGATATGCCTTGTAATTAGTCGCGGCAGTCATAGCAACAATTGTCTCTGGGATTTCTCGTGGATGAGAACATAGACTCCAAGGTGGCAGGCTGTTTCTCATCATTATAAACACTCCATGAGTTGAGTTGATCAATTTATCAAACATCCGCCATCCGCCAGGTTCATCATGGCGTAAGATATGATGAAACACATTGAGGAGCAAAACATAATCAACCTCCTTAATTATATCATCCACAACCTCAACCACGTTACCATTGAGAAAGTGGGGATTGGTTGGATTAAATCCATCTCTGGCTGCAATACACTTGCAAAGCTCAGTGCGACGATTATCCAACTCAATCCCTGTAGTTTGTGCTCCCTGGGTTGTAAGAGCATAGCAGAAGTATCCTAAGTTCGATCCTATGTCAAGGAAGGACTTTCCAGCCACATCTTCACAATGATCAACAATGATCTCTAGGATCCTCTCAAATCCCTTCACTCTCTCTGGATCAATCTTATGCTCAAAGCCTCTTACAGGCTGATACATGACTTTTAGACTCTCTCCCCAGTTAAACCATCTCTCACACATTATAATCGATCTGGCCACGGATAATCATTCTCCACTCCACACTTCTTACAATACATATGTACACCATTCAACTTACTTCCAATTGTTACCTTCTTCCAAGCAGTATGTTGATAACAGCTCTCACATATCCCACTCATAGTCCCCTTCCTAGGAGGGCGATTGTTCTTCTCCACAATATCTCTAAGCTCTCTAGGAAGATCTCTACTTCCAATCCTCCATCTAAACGGCTCATAGTCAGGATATACAACATCATAGAACCAAATATGATTAACTCCCATAGCATCAAGTAATCTCAATCTATGTTGTCCAGATATCACAGCATACTTCCTGCCCTTGACCTCATGAAGCTGTAGCTGCCAGATGGGATTATACAGTGCCTCCCACATATTGGAAATCCAATAATTCATTAACTCCCAATCACCCCGAATCTCAGGCATATCAATCTTCCTATGAGCATAGTTCTCACGGAGTTCTTCCATGGAAACTCTGTTGAACTCAACTGTGAATGGATGTCCTCTTTGATCACCAGAAAATTTTAGATAAAAATATTTCCTAGCTGGAGGAAGCTCCTTGATATTAGGATTCTGGAATACCATTTCTATCTCTATCTCATCTCCACTCTCAAGCATGCGTCCTCAACCACTCCCTCGGGTCTTCTCTGCGCAGCCTAAGTGACTCATTAAGTTCATCATGGGTCATCTTTGTTCTCCGAAAGGCATCAATCAGCTTCTCCTCTGTAAAAATCCCCCAATTACTATCATTCCTCACAACCTTCCTATTCCCATCCGTCCTATGAATAAACCACTTACCCCGCCTGGCAATATCAGTAACATCAGCACCACCGAACTTCCTGATACTCTTAGTATGAGTAGTCAAATGTAAAATCTTCCCATACTTATTCTGTCTATTAGCAGCTCGTCCATGACTGACCCATATGACAGGAACACTGTCAAACTTAGCTCTTCTAGCCAAATCTATATCTGCACACCACCTAATGGTCTCATCAAGACCCTGAATCTCGTACAGCCATTTCTTCGATGTACCCATAAACCCGTAGCCTCCTCGACTCCTAGCTTCTTCCATTAACTTATCAAAATCATCAAGCTCAGAGATCTCTGGAACTCTACTCAAATCCCTCACTCTACCACTTAGCCAAGCTTCTTTCTTTGGACTACGTCCACACCAATAATTATAAAACTCAAACATTATCTGAGCAGTATCATTTCTAAACACTCTATCACTGCCAGACATTATAATCAAATCACTCTTTGACTTACGTATCCCAATGTTATAATTCATCTGCCACAGATGAACACTGAGGATCTTATCTAATACTCTCTCTGGAATCTCTAAATCAATATCAGGAGGAGAAGTATATACATACTTCACATTCAAAGCCTCCTGGTATTCACTACAAAGCTCCTCTATGTCACTCTTAAATGGTTCATAGCTAGCAAAATCAGAAACCACAACTTCATCAAATCGATGGGTCTGACGCTTCACAGACTCCAAGGACACTCTAAGTGGAGCTGCCTGAACATTCCTCACTGGAATCATTAGCGTCATAGTTTTTGCTATTGGCATAAGGGATTCTCTCTTATCTGTTCTGCCTTAAGATAATTTTCTTTAACCAATTACAGTTTGCACAAAGAATTTGAAATTCCTGATGTGCATTTTCTAATTCCATACTTAAAATTCTTTTATAAAGTCGATATGAACCAAGTCTAGCGAATTCAATATGTCCATCACCATGAATATGATCAATTTGTAAGGTCTTCAGATCACTAGTTTCGCAATTAAAACACTTTGGGTTTCCCTCACTTAAATAGCTGATCGCATCTAAACGAATCGAATAACTATCTGAAGAGTTCTTTTTGTGATTACAGTTTGCACAAAGCAACTGATATTCTTTAGTTACGTCATCAGATGACAGATTTAAGATTCTATTATATAACCTTCGATACCCAAGCTTTCGCTCTTGAGTGCCTTGTCCATGAATATGATCAATTTGCAATAATCTAATGTCGTTATTTCTACAGTAGTTACAAATTAGCTGTGAATTAATATACCTAAGGACTTTCATCCGTAGTTCTTTCCATTTTATTTTACGGCAAGTCGATTCACAGACTTTACATGCAGGCATCCGGCCAAATTTTCCTCGTGTAAATTTATGAAAATCAGTTAGTGACTTTATATGCCCACACTTAGTGCATCTCTTAAATCCTTTTGGGATAGGGAGCTTTAGTTCTTTGGCAATAATTAAGTCCAGTGGCATAATCTCACTTCAGTGGATCTGGACCAATTGGTTTGAACCAGTTTTCTAGTCCAGCAATCTTGTCTCTCCTAGCATTGGTCAACACCTCATCCAAGGAAAACTTCTGTGCAGCTCTCAGCCACTCTCTCTCACCAGTCTTATCAACTACCTCCATGGCAGAATCCCTGAGCTGTGTTATCCTCCCTCTTCCATGCTTCTTCAACATTGCCTGGTGACAAATCTCCAGCCACTTATTATCTCCAAGAATATATGCAATCATGAATACATTCCTGACTCCATGCTCCGACCAACTCCATCCACCATACTCCTTAATCTTCCTCATTCCATCATCAGCTCGATTAAACATCAGAGCAAATCTGATTTGCTCCAGCTTAGCCTTATCCGACACATCTGACATCATGATATTACTCACTATGGTAATCATCTTGAATTGATTCGATTGCTTATAAGTCCTCGGATACATTCCATGAATATGCCAACTCCTAGGATCAACCATCACAGTATAACCCAACATCTTAGCTTTCAGCGGCATATACCCCTCAGGATGAGGGTAAAACCGACACCCCTCAAAGTATGCACCCAGTTTCCAGAAGACATCTCGGCGATACATAGTGTACGCTTGACTACCCATGACTACCTCAAACGGACGAGGATCAGCCACTATGGATTTATCTCTCAGTTGCCCCAGTGGCATATAGTGTCCATGCATATGCGTGGGTAACGTTGGTCCACCTCCACCTATGGCTTGCTTTGCCGATGGATGGAAGAGTTCATAATGACCACCAAGTCTCTTAAGATCATAGTGACTCCAAGCAGTCATTCCAGAAATCATTCCACACTCCTTATGATCTGCGAGATAATACGCTAGATGCTCAATGCTTCCTTTACCCAAGGTTGTATGATGATCCATGAATATAATATAATCACCTGTTGCATGGACAGCACCAGTATTCCTGGCAATGGGTCCACACTGACGGTCATCAAAGAAGTACTTCAACTTCCCAGACCTCATAAACGCTCGGTATAGCGCTCTCGGACCAGTAAACGCCCTCGGAGTGTTCTCATCTACGACAGAATTCTCGCAGACAATAATCTCCCAGTCAAGTGGAGAATCTAACATCTCTGTCTGAATATTATTCACTGTAGCATATATCTCAGGGTAGCCGTGTATCATGGGTATTACGAATGAAACTTTCTTTTTCTTCATTACTCACACCTCCTAATCAATTCAAACCCTTCAGCATATCCGACTCCCATTTGTGCCCCTCTAAAGGCAGATTGTACCCGAAATATTCTTTCATCAAACACTGACCTCTCATACTGCGACTTATAACATAGTAATGCTTCAATCTTAATAGCTATAGTATCCGTAATGTCTACAAATACCCTTGGATTAAATCCCATTGGTATCGTAGATAACTCATAACTACGAATCTCCTCTCTCCCTCGTCTGAATGCTCTTATACCCTCAGCTGCTAGTACTCTATGATCTTGATGGGAATCCTTCACTGATGGAAAATATACCACATCAGGTCGGAGCTCATGTCGAAGATTCTCAATTTGCCTCCGTATACTATCAGCCTGTGCTGGAAACTCTGTATTCCGGAAATAGAGTATCTCATACTCATTCACTCCTAGAAGCCCCATGGACTTCTGAAATTCTTCCCTAATCTGATTGCCAGTGAACTCAAGTCCACTATTCATCCCACAGTCACTAAAGATCACAACTATTGACTCCTCCTCAGCATTCTTAACAATAGTCCCCCCACAGCCTATCTCCACATCATCAGGATGTGCTCCCAAATACAATGCAATTGTCATTTTCTCACTCTCGCAGGAATTCCAAATGCAACAACTCCCTCAGGGATATCCTCCATCACTACCGACTGCCAACCAAGAGTACTCCCCCGTCCAACTCTCACCTTTCCAACTCTCACCCCTGGAGCCACATATACATCATCTTCAAGTACTGCTCCTCCATGAATGCTTGCATGAGCACCAATAATACATCTCTTCCCAATTTCCACATTATGTCCAACCATACAACCATTATTCAACTTACTTCCGTCATCAATCACAGTGTCCTCCAGAGTCCCTCTGTCAATGATAACTCCAGTGCAAATATCCACATCATCACCTATCCTAACTCCACCAATGTGTGGGAAGTGTAACAAACTTCCATCTTCCTCTCTCCCATATCCGAATCCCTGTTGTCCTATAACAACATTCGGCCCGACATACACCCTCTTACCAATCTCAACAAATTCTTCAATCTGAGCAGTCTCATGGATCCCTTCCCTCCTTGGGATTATACTCCTCAACCATCTAATGAACTCTAACCTCGGGTCTTTGACAAGAATAAATGTCCGTGTTTCTTCCTCAGATACTTTCGTTCCTGTAGGACAGATAATAACTCCTGCAGAAGTATCAACTTCTCCATTTCCTTTGTAGAAAACCAACGATCCCCAGGTATCTCTCCCGATAGCATCATGCCTATAAAAGATTCTATCCCTATGTCCAATGACTTCTTCATAATTTATCACCTTAAGTAATGCTGTTACTGGAAATGCTGCTCGAGGATACACATCAAACTCACAGGGGTACTTCTTCGGACAACTCCTATCATGCTCCCAGCAGATAGCCAATGTGCGGTGATTCATATTAAACACCCCTTGCCCTACCTTCACTATACTCTCACCATCAGCAGGACAGAGTCTCCATGGATACCTTCTACCCTTCGGATGATCCAGACGGGGCATCCCATTCTTCAATGGTACAATCTTCAATCCTAAATCCTCCTCCCCGGAACTCTGCAAGATAGTGCTTCTGTCCATCAACTATCGCCACTAACTTCAATATCTTCCTCTCTGATTTCATTCTCTCCAAGTATCTCACCTCACTCAATCATCTCTAAGAATCTCTTAACACTAACCTCCGGCGAATGCATGTCCTTCACATACTCATACGCCCTTTGTCCCTCTCTCTCCCGGAAATCTCTGTCACTCACAAGGTCACTTATCGCAAACTTCAAATGACTGAGACTGCCAGCAAGTATATACGGACAGTCAATGTCATGCTTATCCATATAGTTCTCTGAGAACTCATTCATATTAACAACACAAGGCATCTCAAAGGCGGAAGCTTCTAGAGAATCAATTCCATAAAATGGTTTCATCCCATTGAGATAAATGTCCGCCTGTGCCTTATGTTTCAGGTTCCACACATGAGTCTTACCACCAACCCACTCGACATCAAACTTAAGTCCTTCCTCCCGTAGCTGATCTGTTGCCTTTATTAATATCGGACGATGCCTCCTTGGTTTCGTATGTGCAGCATACAGTACCGGTGGATCATTACGCTGTATCGTATATTTCCCACGGTACTTCTCTATTGGAATAACCGCTGGAAACCAAGTACCCTCAGGAATAAACGGTAAGAGATTAGGAGTTGAGACAACATATGAGACGTTAGAAAACTCAGCGCGAATAGCCTTCAGAATTCTAGGAGCACGTCTCCTAAACCGAGATCCATGGAAGTGATAGATGATTTTCTTTCCCTTCCAGTCTTCCGGTTTAGCTCCCATAAAGCTGAGTAGCATAGGTCTCTCGTTGATATGAAGAACATCTGCATTTCTTATAAGCTCCGGCATCACCTCCGCAATAGCCTTCTTCCCAGCAACCATCTGTGGATAACGAATCCAGTTTGATATCATCGATACACTCACGGCCTGATGATCCGTCAGGTCATTAATGGCAGTACAGAGATTGTAGGAAAGACCGCCCAGGTCTTCATAGTTCAAGCTAACTATATTTACCACAATATCCCTCCTTCATCCTTCAACTTTCCTAAGAGTCCTTTGTATATCCACTGAGCTAAACCATCATCTTTATTCTCTCTGTACTTCCATAGCATAATAGCTGTAAACATTGTTGTGAATATTCCAAACCCCCAGAAGAACTGATCTTTCACATCGGACATGTTTAGATTATGTGCAAACATAATCCAATACTCAATGTGTGTATGCAATATTGCCTTCGTAGAGACATCTCTACATGAGCCTGTTCTGCGAACCTTGGTTCCCAACCAAACATATTTCATCCGTATGAATGTGGTATATATTATTAATACCCACCAGATAATTTCCCAAGTATCCATTACTCCATCTCCCTGATCTTTTTAATTATTCCTGTAGTATTCAACCAGATTATCTCATCATCCTCAGTAGGACCATAAGGAGGTTGAATCAATTCCCCTCCAATAGACTCAATATATTCCTTACCAAGTACCTCTCCAGCAGTCCAATCAGTACCATGGAAGAGATATTCAACATTATATCCTTCCTTTACAAGTCTCCTTAACATAGGAGTTGCGTCTTTATTCACAACCTTCCTTACTTCGTCTACAATACGCAATGCTCTAATCATTTCAATTCTCTCTTCAAAAGTCATAACTGGCTTCCGCTTATAGGTCACCGTTAGTTCATCTGTGTAAACGCCCACTATAAGATAATCACAGTGTTGCTTACACTTTCTAAAGAACCTCAAATGTCCATAATGTAATAAATCACCAACCACAAATGCATATCCAGCAACTAACTTCCCTACCTCCTTCTTGACTCAGCTGTTTCTGAGTAACGATCAACTTCTCGCAATGGAGCTAAGATAACAACCTCTCCGGGGTTGTCATGACGAAAGGCCTCATACATTCCTGCATATAATAAATTGCCTGGTGACTTTTTCCATCCATATGTATTTGGGATCTTATTACAATTCACATCGTCGAAAATATCTAGGTTTTCCCTTGCGACTTTAACTACACAAATCAGTTTATCTCGGCATTCAGGGTAGATGTTAAATCTGCGATAAGACCTCTTCGTTTTCACCCAGACTAATGATTCGTCGCTCTCCAGAAATGCCTGTATGAGTTCTGGATAAATCAATATATCACTCATCAAGATTAGGACATCATCATCTACATCTCTTATACCAACAAGCAGTGAAGTCATTCCATTAACTCCCCAATCAGGATCATGAACAATCTCTAATCCTAGGTTATTTTCTTTGTTATAACACTCAATATCTTCACTATGATACCCTGTAACAATCCGAATATCCTCCATACCAACTGATCTTAATACAGACACCATTCTTTCAAGGAGTGTTTTATCACCTGAATGAAACAGACACTTCGGCTTCGAGTCCTCTGGAAACCAATACTTCTTCTGTGTCTTTGTCCTACCAGCAGCGAGAATTACAGCCTTCATTACTCACCCTCAATGAGAGGTAACAGTTGGTTCTTCCAGATCCATGACATATTATATGTCTTCAATACATGTCTCGACATCATCAACGGCTTAAAAGCACCAAAATTCCCCAGGTTCTTTCCACAATGCTCACAGGTATATCCAATGAGTCCTAGTCTCGCTATTATCTTCTCTGCCTTCTCAGCCCAATAGGTCTTCTCATCAGGCTGATACTCTGTCGTCCACTTTATTCCACCCCACTCTGCACCAGCCTTAATATACTCCGCTCTATCTCCAGCAAGCTCTGTCATAACTCCAAGATCTTCATTGAGGACCAAAAGGTTCTTCGTCACAGCTGCTTCTAGCATAGCAAAACTAAACGTCTCAGTTTGACTGGGGAATATAAACACATTTGCAATCCACAACATATCTCTAACAACCTTCCATGGAACGCCAGTCTCCCAATTCACTCCCATTTCACTACTGAAGATAATATTCTCCTCAGGAGTTCCACTCTTTATTGCCTCATCTTTAATCCTCTGAATATTAACCCTCGACTGCTTAGAATTACTCCAGCTATTCAAGAACAACATTTTAGCATCACAGCGCTTATTCAATGCTCCCAAGAGTCTCATTGCCTTAAACATCCCCTTACCCTCTGGATGATCAACTCTTGTTGCCCAAACAGCAAGAACATCCGGAGTAAACAGGTCATGTTTCTCTATCAACTCCACAGACTGCTTATGCATATCAAAGAACCTCACAGGATCAAAAACATGATACACTGTTTTTATTCTCTTCAACGCTACATCATACATCTCTGCAAACTTAGGACTCATAGTATCATTCGGACTCACCCATACTGCATTATCCATCCCACTGTGCCGAAGGTTATGAATATCCTTACAATCCTTTGGCTTCGCAGACGGTCCACTATGCAGCCAATGGAGCCACTTAATCTCTGGATGATTCTTAGCAATCCGCCTAATTGCAGCGTTATGAGGTACGAACCATGTTTGAAACACAAGGTCATGTGTAATAACAACATCATATTTAGCTAACTCACCATCAAGCTTACTGACAATCAAATTCACTTGCTTATCAAAATTAGTCTTCGCTGGCCTTCCCTTCCCGCCATAGGCTCCCTTTCCATCAACATGGTGCTTCTGTCTCTTAGTACCTTCACTATAGTCAAACAGATGCATAAACGGCACAAAGGGCTTCAACTCCACTCCTGCTGGTACTCTTTTTGCATCAACGTGCTTCTCAAAGCCTTCAACTACAAAGAGTCCTGGAGTATAACCATTCTCCACGAGCATCTTGAGCTGTGAGAGAATCACAGGAACTAGACCGTAACTTGCAGGAAGATCCATCAGGGTCGTTAGGACAGCTACACGCTTCATTTCTTTTCTACTCTCCATGTGTCAACTCTTCTCTGTATCATTTCTACAATCGCTTCATTTAATGTTTGATCGTGGAATACAGTTTTCTTAAATCCATTCCATAACTCATCAGTAATTTCTAACATTAACTTCTTCTTCCATGGAGTCTTGCGCTTTAAAGATAGGACTGGTACTCCCAATACCTCCTCTTTAGTACCATAAGCACAGACTATATAGTCAAAATCAATCTTATCCATCTGTGGTTTGTGAGAGACAAAGTTCTTATCTATAAGTTCCAATTCAACACTAACTATCTCTCCGAAAAAGTCTTCCATTATATAATCAGGCGAGATATGTTTGTTCTTTTGTAGAATCTTCTCGAAACCAAAATTATCAAAATTTCCTTCAAACCATATCGCAAATTCTTTTTCACTACGAAATGGTTGCTCAGCTTCATATGTATAAAGCAAATCCTCGATAAGTTTCTGGTAAGTTATATCATGTTGTACTGCTAGAAGCTGTAGACGCTTTCTTAGCTCTTGCGTGATAGAAATCGTGGTCTTCTCCAACATCTACTCTCCTAGGTGGGAATTAAATAATTAAACGATTAAACAATTATATAAATGAACGGGATCAGACAGACCAGGATCAGCTGAGAGAGAAAGAAAATAAAAAAAGAGACAAAGGCCTTAGCCCTTGAAGAATATAACAATTGTATTTATCACTGAAACAACACCAGCTATAACAGCTGTAATTATCATAGCCTTTTCCTTACCAGAGAAAGATCCCTGTAGTTTGTTGTCAACAACAGACGTGAGACCAATAACTGACTGATTCAACTCATTAAGTCGGCCATCTGTAGAGTCCTTATACTCCTCCATTACAGTTGCCATATTACCAACGTTCTCTTTCATATACCTTACTTCTGTCTCCACTACAGCTAATCTCTCTCTGATTGTCGAATTATCTTTACTCATTTTTATCACTTCATTTTAAATCATACGTGAACTATGATATTATCGTTCCTGACGGACAACACAATAGTCTACGTCCATGGATTTAGCGACGTTCTCTTTAGTTTGAAGATATATCCACGGTTGTAGGTATTGTGCCGTAATGTTTGCAACTATTGGACTATTATCTGTCTCCACTCCATCTATGTAGAAGTGCACCTCACCAGTGGGGAAACACTCAATACGGAAAATGTGATAATCTGTGTCTGCTAAAACATTGGTATCAACATCTGTTGTTCCTCCGCTATCACACTGAACATGCCATGACGTTTCTGGTGTATTATAATCAAATCCAAGATTATCAGCACCACCAAATCTTAGATTAATTATGGCTCTCATTGTGTTTGTTTGAGTGAGTTTTAATCTTGTTTCGAATGTTAGTTTTTTTGAAACGAGAAGACTTCTAATGTCCCGCCAATCAATAAAGTATTCATTGTTTGTGATTGCCCCTGTTGTAATTCGTACTATTCCACCAGGCTGAGCGTCAACAACAACAGCGGAGCCAGCACCCGCAGTACGCCACTCATCCTTCAGTTGGTCTCCTAGGAAGTGGTCATACCAAAAGTAGAGGTCCTGCGCCGAGTCAAGACACACCGGTTCGTGGACTTTCACGCTCATACACTATCACCCTTTATACTGAAAGACGAAGAAGTCATATCTCTTGCCTCACAACTACGTAGTCTGCATCCATGGATTTAGCGGCGTCCTCCCGTGCAACAATGCGTAAAAATGGCTGTAAATAATCTCCAGCATCATCTGGAATATTGGTGATTATTGGACTGTTAGCGGTCTCTACGCCATCAATGTAGAAGTGAACCTGCCCCGTGGGAAATGCCTCGATGCGGTAGATGTGGTAATCTGTATCAATGGTAACGCCAGAATCCAAAGATGTCGTGGCTCCCCCGTTTCTACACTCAATATTCCAGTTTATCGCGCCACCCACAGTCTCATTAAACTGAAAGCGGATTCGATTGGAAGCATCAAAATAGAGTGCCAAAATTGCTTCTAAATTAGTTGCCTGATTTAATTTCACCCTGTCTTCCAGTGTAACCTTCTTTGAAACGTGAAGACTACGAATGTCAGCCCAATCAACACGTGTGAAATTACCACTTGTTGCCCCCGTCGTTAGTCTAACTATACCCCCTGTCTGGGCATCAACGACGACGCTGGTTCCTCCACCAGTAGCAGAAGCACCCCACTCATCCTTCAACTGGTCCCCGAGGAAATCATCATACCAGAGCAGGCGGTCTTGGAAGCTGTCTATGCTGAATGCTTCATGAACCTTTACCGACACCAGCCCACCTCTTCGCCTTTCTTACCAAAGTATGATAACATCAACGTTCCTCCCTAAGATATACATAATCCGTATCCATGGATTTAGTAGCGTTTTCAAGAGTTAGAATAAAAAGATATGGTTGTAAATAGTCCCCTGCGTTATCAGGAATGTTGGTGGTAATAGGACTGTTCCCTGTTTCAACTCCGTCGATGTAGAAGTGAACATGACTACCGCCATAAGTCTGACATTCCATACGAAGAACATGATAAGAGGTGTCGGCTGCAACCCCAGTATCTTGAAGTCCTGCGGAAGCACCCCCATCATTAGAGCGAATTTG
>SDBU01004330.1_pt1 | contig 17462 bp, 15 predicted proteins | sample 2277071 | NCBI WGS metagenome assembly SDBU01 (sample SAMN10397929, study PRJNA504765) | marine sediment metagenome | isolation source: marine sediment core GS08_GC12, 126 cmbsf | place: Arctic Ocean: Gakkel Ridge, Loki's castle | collected 2008 | reverse complement strand
GTCGTGCGCATCGCTCGCTCGACCGCCCGCTCCATCGGAGATGCTCTTCACAACGTGATGGAGGTCATCGATCTGGCGACCGGCGATGACCTGGAGGCAGTCGCTGCGGCAATGTGCGTAGAGGCCGCCGTGCCCGACGAGGTCGACGAAGTGGTGCAGATGGCGCAAAACTGCCTGGACAGCGAACCTGTAAAGCGAGCGGTCGCCGGCGGCAAGTACTGGCGAGAAGTGAGCTTCACCGTACCGCGCAAAGACGACGGGTTCGATGTCGGCCGCGTGGATCTTGTGTTCAGAGAGGGCGACGGACTGGTGGTTGTGGACTACAAGACGGATCGCGACACCGAAGAGCAGGACTTGACGGCTAAGTACACACCCCAAGCGCACGCATATATGCAGGGGTTGCAGTCGGTGAGCGGAGAGGCCGTTCGAGAATGCCTGTTTGTATTTGCGCGTCAAGAACCCGAAACCAACCGCGCGACTATTGATTTTGCGGTCTAAGATCGAGTACATCCAAGGACCGTTTAGTGTACGTTCCGCTGTTCGCTAATTTCGATATTCAGACATCACCACTGAGCAATTTCAAGATATGATCTTTCCTCTCTCTCTGCCCCGGTGGTTTGGCCTGTTATCTACATTAAGTTGTCTGTACCGAAACTAGGGGGAACACATGGATATAGCCGCTTTCATATTGGGCAGCATTGGAGCAATTTTCGGACCTTACGCAACTTGGAGAACGTGGCAAATCTCGAAGCTGTCAAGACAGCAAAACGCCCTAAACAGCTTTACCGAGCAATGGCGGAAAGCACAAAACGAAGTTGAGATAGCGCCACCCGATCATTTTCATCAGGTCCACAAACAGCTCAACCGAACAGCCATTGACATCTGTCAGCGAGCGGACACAGATGACCTGGACAGTGAAAAGATCCGGTTGTACTTCGGGAAATACTTCCGAGATATCCTGGATAACCGAGAGTATTACCAACACATGGAAGATGATCAGAAAGCCTTAATCGGCAAATATGCCAGCCCTCAATCAGACTAGAGCTAATCTCAGAAAGCGGAGCAGACGCGTTCATGGGTAGTGACAGACGCGGCGTAATGAAAGTAACTAACGAGGGTAGTTCTCTCCTCAATTCTCGCGCGTTTTTACGTAACGGGCCTCCCTGTTCAGCTACCGCACACACTGGTACCTATACCCAAGGTAACCCAAATTAATATCGCCCCATACGGTCCACATTGCGCACAAACAAGCGAAATAGGTGGTGGGTCTTTTGTAGGAAGCGGTGCCGCCCACCGGGACCACAACGTCTGAAGGATGAAATACGTAGACTTCAAGACTGTGCAAGCAATGTGGGCTCTTACTCTGGTCATCGTCACCGTGCTGCTTTTCCCGGGGACGGCGATCGGCAAGGCAAGTACGGCTGCCACTTGTAGTAGCTTCCCCAACCAAGCGGCCGCCCAGGATGCCCTGCCGCAGAACCCCAAGCTCGACGGGGACGGGGATGGCATCGCCTGTGAGTCGCTTCCTTGCCCGTGTTCGACCGCAGACCCAGCTCCAGCACCCGTCGTGTCCGTCGTGTTCGGCGGTAAGAAGGTACAAAGCGCTAAGAAGGGCAGCGTTGTATTCACGGTCAAGTGCCCTGATGAGGACTGCACCGCCCGAGCTTCCGGCAACGTCAATGTGCCTAAGGTCGGTAAGAGGGCTAGTCTAGCCAGGAAGTTCAAGCTGAAGCGTGTCAAGAAGTCGCTCGCCGTGGGCCAGACTGTGAAGCTCAAGCTGAAGTTCTCGAAGAAGACGCGCGCGGCCGTCAGGCGCGCCCTAAAGACACGGAAGAAAGTAAAGGTCAAGGTCAAAATCACGGTCACGAATGCCTCAGGGGCCGCGAAGAGCAAGAGGTACACGGTCAAGCTGAAGCGCTAGCCACTTGGTCCACGAAACGTACGGGTGTGCCGTGGTAACTCGGCCCGCGCCCCATAAATCGAAAGTTTAAGACGCCGAGGTGACAAGTTTCACGCTTATACATTTTGTGTAGAAGTGGAGCTATAACGGGCATGCATAGCAAGCAGATACCGACGTTTCCTGATTTACGGCTGTGGGAACTCGCCAGCGAACCACTGACAGATACGCGCGACGACCTCGGCAAGCCGCTGCATCTCCTCGGCAGCAAGCCCTCTATCGCCAAACGATATGCGGAAGGTCAGGTGGCTGCTCACCTTCACCTCCCTCGGCGGTTCTTCTTTTCGATCCCAGGGGATTCGGAACCATGTTGTGCCGTGCTCTACGCGTGTCCCCTCGGCAGCGATGAATGCTCCACGCGCAGGCGACACGCCAGCCTTTTCCATGTTCTGAACCAGCCGTTCGATGGACTCCCGCGTGTCGGGCATGACCTGCTGGGTTACGTTGAGGATGTGGTGCTTGTCCGTGATGGAGAGTTCGTTGAGGATGGCGAGGGGATGAGCCGTGGGATCGTCAGCGTGGTACGGCTGCGCCCGCTTGACGAGTGCCCGATGTTTGGCACTCAGGTCGGGAATGCGTCGGTCAGCCACTCGATCGAATCTGGCCTCCGACTCTTTAACGATCGGGAATTGGGTCTGGTCATCGGGGCTGCCCCCGTCAAGCAACGTGACCTGCCACATGAGATGGTCGAGGGCGGAGCGCAGGTTGTGGATGGAGTCGCCGAGGATCACGCCAAAGCGCATTGGCGTTTCCTCTCTGACCTGGAAACGCTCGACCCATTCCCAGGTGTCCGTATCGAACCCTCCGACCGAGAATACGGGGTTCGGTTCCTTGTTGAAGAAGGCATCCATCTCGGCCCGGAGTTCGTCGAACTGCTCTTTTGCCCTGTCGTACTTAGCTTGGATGCCGTCTAACGGATGAGTCACGGGTTAACCTCACCATGAATGACAGCAAAAAAGCAAGAGCGCAGGCAGAGTAAACCACTGATTCGTATCTCTTGGAAGGATTTCTAGCTTAGCGCCCGGCAACCAGGCATAAATAAGGCTCAGAAGCCACGTGGCCGAGTTGGAGTAGTTTCGAAATGAAGGCTCATGGAAAGGGTTTTGTTGTCACGCCCACCACTAGCCACAAAGGGTTACAAAGCGTTTTCTAGCTTTTCTCGCAATTCGGCCAGTTCGATGAGACGTCCGTCGCTCGAGGTGACGCCCCAGAAGGTCCAGCCGTTGGTGGACCCGCCCCTAAGTGCCTGTGCAGCTGCTGATAGAGACGGATACTCCTGACCATCAACTAACAGTTTGCCGCTTTCCATGACGGTTGCTTCCTCGTTGAGATCTCCTCTGTTTTGCCATGTGCACTGTAGAGAAGTACCTACATCGAGTAAGCCAGCCTTTAGCAAGTCGGTAAGTTGTACTTCGCTGCGTTTCTTGGTGGGTTTGTCTATTGGCGTGATTTCGACTTGATCGCGAGTATCGGGGTTAACGCCAAGAAGACGTAGCCCTGACATTACGTCAGCAATGATGGGTCTTAAAGCTGCTTCATCATATGATGGCAATGTGTCATCGCGTGGCTGATTGACATTCTTGCACTCGACACCGGGAGCGTTTCTGAGAGTGCTCACAAGCTCTGATTCGAGCCAGCCGACCTGTGCACTATTGAAACCTTCCGGCGTTAGATCAGCAACTAGCAGCACACGTTGCCACCAGTCATTATCACTGTCGGCTGCGTGCTGAGTGAGACGACCCTTTAGACCATTAGTGCTGACAGCCTTACCGACATATACAAGGTGCCGTTCATCACTTGACCAACCTATTAGTACATATGCTCCGACATCGGACCACTCCTCCCGCAAGCTGGTCACAGCATCCCTGGTGACTATTGCCATACGAAGAGCTTTGCGCCGGAGAAAGATGTAGGCCGGGTCGTTTATGTGATCCGGTAATAGAACAGTCGCTGCGGTCTCCATAGAACATGAAGCTTACATCGCTGAAAGAAGTTCGTCATACCCCTTCTTCCCCGCTCCAAAGCTCATCTCCGGGGTCAGGTCCTAATTGGTGTGCTACTTAGGTTAGTCTTGTCAGAAGATCCTCCGCGGAGGGATCACCTTGTGTCCACGACTAACCGTCGGGAATCGCGATACGCAAATGTCGAGCCACACCTCTATAAGTCCTTTCCTCGAGCGATTTCACCCCTGTTTTAAAAGCAAAACCCAAGCAGCGTGGTCATGAGACCAACCGAACAACTAGCAGCGCTCGATTTCAGACCTGCCCCGATGAAGACCTGACCCTAATATCCCAATATCCACAGCGCAAGGCACCCGGCATCCGTTCCTTTCCTTGGGCTAAACAAACATGCTGGAGGCTGTCTAGGAATCAGCGCAGGTAAACTCATTCACCATGATTCGACAGCAACTGTTAGAAGATTATTTCCGTGCAATCTGATTTGGCGGAGCTTGAGAATCGCCTCTGGGATGCCGCCGATGAGTTGCGTGCCAACTCTGGACTGAAGGCATCCGAGTACGGCACTCCCGTGTTGGGGCTGATCTTCCTGCGGTTCGCCGATGCCCGTTTCGAAGCAGCACGAGAGCGCGTCGAGGCAAAGGCATCCGAGAGACGGAAGATAGGCCCGTCGGACTATCACGCTCAAAGTGTCATCTACCTAACCGAAGCGGCGCGGTTCGGCTACTTACTCGACTTGCCCGAGCGTGCCAACCTCGGCAAGGCGGTCAATGAGGCTATGCGGATAGTCGAAGAGCACAATCCCGATCTCGCCGGAGTGTTACCGCGTAGCTATTCATCGATTGACTCGTCCACGATCGCATCGTTGCTGAGGCATATCAATAATTACACCAAAGACCTGGAGGGTGACTCATTTGGCTTGATCTACGAGTACTTCCTTGCGAAGTTCGCCCTAGCAGAAGGACGCGGTGCAGGCGAGTTCTTCACCCCCATGTCGATCGTGCGACTGATCGTGGAAATTTTGGAACCGTTTCATGGCCGAATTTTCGACCCGGCGTGCGGATCTGGCGGCATGTTCGTGCACTCAGCTCATTTTGTGGAACGACACCGCCATTCGCCCGGCGAAGAGCTTTCAATCTACGGTCAAGAAAAGACCGGAGAAACCGTGCGCCTCGCACGAATGAACCTGGCTGTTCACGGATTGTCGGGCGAGATTCGGGAGGGCAACAGCTACTACGAGGATCTACATGAAAGCCTCGGCCGTTTTGACTTCGTTATGGCCAATCCTCCGTTCAATGTAGATCGCATCGACAAGGCCAAACTCGCAGACGATGCGCGGTTTCCGGATCTGCCCAAAGCCGACAATGGCAACTACATATGGGTCCAACTCTTCGCTACTTCGCTTAACAAGACTGGGCGTGCCGGGTTTGTCATGGCCAACTCCGCATCGGACGCACGCCATACCGAGGGCGAAATCAGACGCAAGCTAATCGAAGATCGACTCGTCGACGTGATGGTCGCAATCGGGCCGAACTTCTTCTATACAGTGACCTTGCCTGTCACGTTGTGGTTCCTCGACCGCGGTAAAGGTGACACTGAGCGCGCTGATCAAGTGTTGTTTATAGATGCTCGACAAATCTTCCGCCAGGTAAATCGTGCTCACCGAGACCTCACTGAAGAGCAGCTCGAATTCCTCGCGAATATTGTCCGCCTTTACCGCAGTGAAGAGCCGGAACTAGCCACGCGGGAGAATGATCATTTAGAAGAGCGGTTCCCCGATGGTAAATACGCTGACGTCACCGGCCTGTGCAAAGTTGCGACTACCCAGGAGATCGAGGAGCAGGGATGGAGCCTCAATCCAGGGCGCTATGTGGGTACCGAGGTGGAGGACCTCGAGGATGAGGTGTTCGAGGAGCAACTGGCCACGACACGTGCGCAGCTGCGCAAGCTAGCGAATCGTGCCTCAACTCTTGAGGCTGGCGTGGACAAGGTCTTGACGAAGCTACTTGAGAAACGACAATGACTACTGGGAACCTTGTCGGGAATGAGCCGTCAGCACGTATGCAGACCTCATCGACTAGTGGGCAGGACCTGCTTGACACAACGCTGAAGGACAGTCATGGAGTAAGGGATGGCTGACGATGTAGCCCAGACAGACCAGAATGCTCTTGAGATCATCGATGAGGGAGCGCAGGCCGTAGGTCGCGATGCTCTTGATGCTGACTGGAGGCAAGTGCGCTTGCGAGACCTCATCGAGTTCTCGAGAGACGGTGAGTGGGGGTCAGCCGAACCGAGCGAGGGCTCGAACGAGGCAGCTGTTATCCGCGGTACGGACTTTGCTGCGGTAGGCGAAGGAGACCTTTCCCGTGTTCCGGTCAGGCACATTGCAACCAAACGGTTGGCCACCAAGACAATTCGCGCGGGTGACATCATCATCGAAACCGCTGGTGGATCAAAGAATCGGCCAACAGGCAGAACGTTGCTCGTCTACCCTCGATTACTGGTGCAAGCGAACCGCCCCATCGTATGTGCAAGCTTCTGTCGTTCGGTTCGCATCAAACCACAAGTTGCCGACCCGGCTTATGTCTATTGGTATCTCAAGAACCTATATCTGTCGGGAGCCATGGCGGCCTTTCACACTCAGCACACGGGTGTGGCCAGATTTCAGTGGACAGATTTTGCCTCGGCGCACAAAGTGCCTTTGCCGCCGACGACGACGCAGCAACAGATCACGCAAACGCTGTGCGCTTTCGATGAGCTCATTGAAATCAACCGGCGGCGGATCGAGCTGTTGGAGGATCTAGCCCGATCGCTCTACCGGGAGTGGTTCGTGCACTTTCGCTTTCCGGGGCACGAGGACGTGGAGCTCGTCGACTCCGAGCTGGGACCGATTCCAGAAGGATGGACTATCGCATGTCTCGACGACGTCGCGGATGTAGTCGTTGAGGGAATCCACCCATCTGAACTTGAGCCCGTCAGCCGCTACGTTGGCTTGGAGCACCTTCCGCGCAGACGAACGACGCTTCGTGAATGGGGATCGATTGGGTCAGTGTCAAGCCGGAAGCTATTGTTCTCAAGGGGCGACACTCTATTCGGGAAGATTCGGCCGTATTTCCACAAGGTCGCGTGGGCCCCATTCGCGGCCGCGGCTTCCTCGGACACAATCGTGTTCCGAGCTCATCCGGACCACGAGCTGACCGCGTTCGTCAATGCGGTTGCTTCAAGCGACGAATTGGTTGCCAAAGCTGTCGCGACCTCAAACGGGACCAAGATGCCTCGCGCAGATCCGAAAGCGCTGCTCGCATACGAGTTGCCCCTGCCAAGTGAAGACCTGCTCCTCGAGTTCGAGTACATCGTGCGAATGTGGGTCGAATTGAGCGCGGTGCTGGTTCTGCAGAACCACCAGCTCGCCACCACCCGCGACCTCCTCCTCCCTCGCCTCGTCACTGGGCGCCTAGACATTTCCGACATCGACCTAGGCGTCCTGACCCCAACGGAGGCCGGGTGAACCCGCGCGACTATTCCGAGGATGAGTTGGTCGAACGGCCAACGCTCGCGCTCTTGGAGTCGCTCGGCTACGAGGTCGCGGACGGCTACACCGAGACGTTCGGCCCCGACGGCCTCGGCCGGGATGATCAGTCCCAGGTGGTGCTCCGGCATCGGCTCGCACCGAAGCTCTCCGAGCTCAATCCTGATCTCCCATCCACCGCAATCGACGCCGCGATTGAAGAGCTTACGCTCGACCGGTCCGCTCTCGATCCGACGCGTGCAAACGGGGCAGTCCACGAGCTACTTCGCAAAGGCGTCAAGGTCACCCTCACTGACGAAAACGGCGACCGTACAACTGAGTCCGTGCGTTTGGTCGACTGGACCACACCAACCAACAACGACTTCCTCGCTGTTCGCCAGCTCTGGATCGTGGGACCGCTGCATACTCGCCGTACCGACATAGTCTGCTTCGTCAACGGCATTCCACTTGTACTGATGGAACTGAAGGCTTCGCACAAGTCAGTCAAGAATGCCTATTCAAGGAACTTGCGCGACTATCGGGACGCGATTCCACAGCTTTTCGTACCCAACGCCCTGGTGCTGCTGTCTAACGGTTCCGAGACTCGGGTGGGGGCAACATTCGCACCATGGGAGCGGTTCGGTAAATGGAAGCGGGTGGAAGATGAGTCGGAGCCGGATGATATCTCCCTTGAGACCGCCATCCATGGTCTCTGCGAACCAGAGCGGTTGCTGGATATGGCCGAAAACTTCGTCGCTTACCTTGAGCGGCCGGGAGGGCTGGTCAAAGTGCTTGCCCAGAACCACCAGGTTCTTGGTGTGAATGCGACGATGCGCGCGCTGCGAGATCAGCGCACTCGGGACGGGCGGCTCGGGGTGTTCTGGCACACCCAGGGGTCCGGCAAGAGCCTCTCGATGCTGTTCTTTACTCAGAAGGTTCTACGACGTGAGCGCGGTAACTGGACATTCGTGATGGTCACGGATCGAACGGATTTAGACGACCAGCTCTACGGCGACTTCAAAGACGCAGGAGCGGTGGACGGTCATCTTCAAGCCAATTCTTCGGCCCATCTGCGCCAGCTTCTTGGCGAGGACCATCGTTACGTTTTTACTCTGATTCATAAATTCCGCCCAGACCGCGGGCAAGAGATGCCTGTTTGCTCGGAGCGCAACGACGTGATCGTGATTACGGATGAAGCGCACCGCAGCCAGTACGCAGCCTTGGCGCTAAACATGCGCCGAGCGCTCCCCAATGCCGACTTCCTAGGGTTCACGGGTACGCCGCTAATCAAGGGCGAAAAGGAGCGCACGCGTGAGGTATTCGGTGACTACGTCTCCGAATACAACTTCCGTGACTCGATCGAAGATGGCGCGACGGTCCCCCTTTTCTATGAGAACCGTATCCCGGAGCTTCAAATCATCAATGATCGGTTCGATGAAGAGCTAACGGACATCCTGGAGCAGGCCGAACTGGATGACGCACAAGAGCAAACACTGGCGCGCCGCTTCGCAACCGAATACCAACTCATTACCCGACCGGAACGACTGCGACGAATTGCCACCGACCTAGTCAACCATTTCGTGGGGCGCGGGTTCCTGGGCAAGGCCATGTTCGTGGCAATCGACAAAGCCACGGCAGTCCGGATGTACGACTTGGTGGCCGAAGAGTGGCAGAAGAAACTGCTCAAGCTGCAGGAGCGTGCCGATCGTCTGCCGGAGCTCGAGCGGGCAGGACTCGACGACCAGATTAGGTTCATGCAGGAAACCGATATGGCGGTCGTACTCTCGCAGTCGCAAAACGAGATCGCCGACCTGGCCGAAGAAGGACTCGACATCAAGCCACATCGTAAACGGATGAACGAGGAAGACCTCGACGAGAAGTTTAAGGACCCTGACGATTCATTCCGCTTAGTATTCGTATGCGCAATGTGGATGACGGGCTTCGACGTCCCGTCGTGTTCAACGATCTATCTTGATCGCCCGATGCGTGGTCACACTCTAATGCAGACGATCGCGCGTGCCAATCGCGTCTTTCCCGAGAAGGAAAACGGCCTGATAGTAGATTATGTAGGCGTGTTCCGTCGTCTTGAGGCGGCACTCGCGGTCTACGCCGCGGGACCAGAAGGCGCCACCGGAAGTGAAATCGTCCGTGAAAAGTCGGCGCTTGTTGCCGAACTGGATGAAGCGATTGATGATCTGGTCGAGTACTCGAAACGCTGGGATGTAGACCTCGACGCATTAGCCAGGGCCGACGGATTTGAATTTATAGCTCTGCGTGACGCCTCGATGGAGGCGCTGCTAATTGAGGACGTTACTCGCCGCGGGTACCTCGCGCGCGCCGATCTTGCTCGTCGGCTGTTCGCTGCGATTCTCCCCGACCCGGTTGCAAGTACCTACACACGCATCGTTGGCGTGGCACGGAACTTGGCGGAAAGAATTCGATCGCTGGATGAACGGCCCGATCTCTCTCATGTATCGGGGGCAGTGCGAGAGTTGTTGGACCGATCGGTCGGTGCCGAAGAGTACGTGATCCGTGCAACCGCAGATGATGCGGATGCCGAGACACTAATCGACCTGAATGCGATCGACTTTGAAGCGCTTGCAGCACGCCTTGCCGGAAGGAAACGGTCTTCAACCAAGCGCATCGCGGCTGATTTGGGCGAGCGAGTTGAGCTCGCGGCGCAACGGAATCCGACGCGTCTGAGTCTCATCGATCGCCTGAGGGAGCTAATCGACAAATACAACGGCGGCAGCCTCAACGTCGATGAGATGCTGCGCAGGCTGCAATCACTATCGCAGCAGCTCTCGGAAGAGGAGAAGCGCACTGCAAGAGAGGGCCTTTCCGAGTCCGAACTAGCAGTGTTCGACTTATTGACCCGGCCGGACCCAACCCTGACCGATGCGCAGCGGGACACGGTGAAAAGTGTTACGCGCAAGCTGATGGAACACATCCAGGAGCGACTCGTACTTGACTGGCGAAAGAAGGTTGAGACTCGCGAGGCGGCTCGGGTGGTTGTGAAGGACATCCTGGACGAATTACCAGACGCTTATGATCCGGCTACTTGGGAACGCAAGGCCGATATCGTCTTCAATCACATCTTCGCTAGCTACTACGACGATGGGCACAGCGTGTACGACGACGTTGCAGCTGCCCGCGAGACCCGTGAACTAGAGGACGAAACGCCGTCAAGTACCGCCACGACGGAGCTGTCGCCGGGGATCGATATCTGCACAATCACTACTACCGTAGTTGAGCAGATCAAGCATGACCCGGAGTTCGCCGAGATTGTCGCGGAGCAGCTCCGAGGTGACAAAGCGTTCTTTGCCATCGCAAGCGAAGAACTGATTGCCAGCGACGAGACCTACGAGGTGGAGTTCAAGTCGACGGCTCGGTGGAACCTGCGGGAGCAGTGCAAGGACAAGCGAATGGAGGATGCTGTGGTCAAGACCGTTGCAGGTTTTCTCAACGTCGATGGCGGGGCCCTCTTTATAGGTGTAGGCGATGATCGACGGCCTGTAGGTCTCTCCCATGATGTTGGGCAAGTCAAGCCCTGCAATGTTGACGGATTAGTCAACTGGTTGACCACGCATCTGATCAATGCTCTGAGCCGCCCGGCAGTCATGCGAACGCGAATACGGATTGAACAGATCGAGGACGTAGAAGTCTGTCGCGTAGACGTTGCGCAATCCTCTGTACCGGTTTATGCTCAGATGAGCGATAGGGAAGACGCGTTCTGGGTCCGAATGAACAACAGTACTCGCGAACTACCGGAAATTGAGGTCGAAGAGTACGTTCGAGATCATTGGGGCTAGGCGCAATCGCCCGCTTTCCCGGGTTTCACCGCGAGCTAGCTCAAGAGCTAAGCTACGAACTGGCAGCGTAGGCGCGGCACGGTGAGTACCTCGTATTACTGTGCATCGTCCAAAGTAGGAGTGGGCGGGCGGGCTGCGACGGCGTCCTTGCGCTGTCGCTCTTACGCGATAGCGGAAGGCGCCACTCCAGTGGTGATCTGTTGTCTGTAGCACGAGAGCGGGAGCGACACGGGAGTAGCCTAGTCGGCTGAATGCATGCACAGTAGTCGGTTCCTGAGCCCAGCAGCCTCGCCTCTATGTAGATCTCGCGCGCACCCAGGCAAACTCCAGCGCTAAGGGCCTTCATCTCTCGCAAATTGGAACAGATAGATTCCATTTCGATCCTGAATCCAGCAATCGACGAAACTGTTGTTTTCTAAATCTGGCGTTCGGTGGTGGTTGTCCTGGAAGCCAGATTCAGACTTGACTAGAGTCTGCCGCGCGCCAAGAGCCGGGACTGATGCGCGATATGCATCTTTCCAAGACCAATCCTGCCGCGGCGCGTCGCCCACGAACAGGCCGAGACTGAGGTTATGGAGCGGATCATCCCCGAGGTTCTCGATACTCAACGAATCCTCAGCAAGCGCGACCGCTAGATGAATTGAGTGTGAGTCGAATGTGCCCGGGGTGAGGCTGAGCATTGGTCGCGCATCAAGGACGAAATCTACATCCGCCGCTCGTTCGGGTGGTGGGGAGGGATGAGCCTGTTCGTGGGTTTGTGCCAACGCCGACCGTACGCCCTCGTTAATTTCCTTGTCAAGCTGCGGCCCCAAGATTTTTTCCTTCAGCCTGTTGAGGCCATCCACCATATTTGGAATTTCGGATAGACCTTTGAGCAAGGCGTACGTCGAGGCGCCACTTAATTGAAGGACAATGACAGCATCGATCACCCACGATCCAGGAAATGATTCGGTTACGTGAATATTAAGTTGCTCACTGTCTCGCAATCCGAGATCCGCGAAATAGTCAACGATGGGCTTCGACACAGTCGATAAGAAGATCTGATTCCACCTGCCACTGAACTCGCCTAGGTACGAGCGCTCATCTTGAACGAACTTGCCAGCGCCTTTGCTCCAAGCGTGAGCATCGTCCGTATACGTGATTACGGTCCGCATGTTGGCAAGCACAGTCTCTTTGACCATAATGTTCCCAGCCTTCCTTGATGTGTGCTTCCGCCGTCAAAGTTTTACGTGGTTGACCCTAGTACGTTTCGCCCCAATCGACAAGGCCACCGACGCTTGGTGGGTCCGGGCCGACCGTCGCCCGTCCCGCTCTGGACGACTGACGGAAGTGAACTCGCACGATGCGCCCGCTCCCACTTAGCGCGAGAAGCGAAAGCGACGTCGCACTACACGCCTCTCCTCACACTCCATCGGGCAACTACTCGTCGTCCGAAGCGGGAGCGGCGCATGCCCTCCATCTTCGGCCGCTAGGAGTGGAATTGGTTCCGGAGCTCTTTCAAGCGCGGCTGGAGGCGCTGCGCCCACCAATCGGAGAGCATCTCAACCAGCTTTAGCGGCGGTATATCGAGGCTTGGGCTTAGCATCTTACGCTCACGGTTTGCCAATTGGACGATCGCCCACAGCCGCATCTGCGGCTCGTCTAGCCGAGCCAGCGGATGAGACAAGGGGCGCTTAGTATCGCGCTCGGCCTTCAGTTGTTTCGCGATCTCGACCGAATAGATCTGCTTCTCGGCATCGTCGAGTTCTCGTCGAAGCGTGTCTCGAATGTACGCATATGGGATCTTGAGCTCCCAAGATCGTCGGCCTATCCCTGGCACGGTGATTATCGGGCCGACTGGTGGCTTCATGGTGGATTCGGGACGTAGGTTGCAATCACGAATATTATTCGGCTCCCCGCATCCACCTGTGGTCTGCAAGCGACGGATATAGCACTCGGTGACCTCAAGGTCCCCGTCCGAATTGTTGTCGGCATGGATGAGTAGGATCAGTTGCTTGCCGTCGTCACTCGCTACCTCAATGGAGACGGCAATCGGGTACTTCTCTAGTTTCCGGTCCTTCCGCCTTCTGACTGCCTCGAAAGTGCTGGACAACGCCTTGCCCGCGACCGCAATTGCTGTAGTCAGTTCAGGCACTAACTTAACATTATGTCACATTGACGACAGCAACCAGCCGATGGCGCAATCTTATGCCCTTGCGCTGTTGCTCTCACGCGAGAAGGGAAGCGAGGTTGGCTACTCTAGACTGAGAGCCGTCGCCACACTTACTATGGCTCATTCCTTCAACAAACCACAGGCAATTAACGCCCGCCGTCAGGTCGTGACCGCGATGTCGCGCCAAGCCTATCGACTGGAGCGTCAGCTGACTGCCATCCGGGACGGTGCACAAACTCGCTTGGAGAATCCGCGCGCGGCCATAGCTGTGTGGCAGCTAGCGGCCAAGCAGGCTGAGTTCGGCCATCTCGTTGTGGAGGGCTACCGCGAGGGCCGTTACACGCCGGCAGCGGCACTCGTACGAACCCTGTTCGAGGACACGACGCTTCTGGCCTGGATGAGCCTGCCGGATGACCCCGGTCAGCAGCGTGACCGCACCATCCGCGCCGTCTTGGGGTTCTACCGGGACGCGCGCAACAAGGGCTACTGCGTTCCCCCCGACGCCCACCAACTACTCCGGGACACAGTCGGCAGCGCCGCGAAGAAGACGCCGTCAATGGAAAACCGTGCCCGACAACTCGACGACAAGGAACGGTCAACACCGGACGGCAAGGAGTTCTGGGTCACCCACCTCGCGCATGTCGAGCTGCTCAATCGCTACGTGCACGCGAACATCGGTGGCCCAAACTTCACCGACCCGATGTCCCGCGAATTACTTGGCTTCGAAGCGCTCGTCTACGCGCACCAGTACCTGACTCTGAGCATCGTCAGCGCGGTACGTCTCTCGGACCAGAATAAGCTCGCCGCTCGTGCTCAGGCTACCTATGAGAGGATTCACGAGACGGAGCAGAAGGAACTCCGGCGACTCATCAAGTGATAGACGCCGATCTCCCGTGCTGCACGCTATGGCCTGCGTTGCCAGGGATGATAGGGCGACGAAGCCTCTGCTTCGCGCCACCATCAGCGCCGCCGCCTCACGCTGCTCTTCGCACGCTAAAGGAGAACTTGGGTGTTGCGTAGCTCTGGCAACGCCGCCGGCCACTGAAGCCATTTTCCGTGCGAGGGATCCTACTTCCGCAGTGTCTGGACCGCCTCAACGAGATCGTGGATGTTCTTGTCAGGCAAAACTCCGCCCACTAGGTGCGCGAAGTCAAGGACGAATTCATCCGGACCTAGCTTCTTGCCTCGATGATCCTTGTACTCCACAAAAACCCGGTGCTGCATCGGAAGGTGCTCCGCTTTCAGACGGTCAGCGGTGCGATCGAACAATGCGAATCGCTCCTCCTTAGGAACCAAGATTGGTATGGGCTCGCGGAACATCGCAACCTTGTCCAAGGTCTCCTGCTTGATGCAAGCGCTGACCAGCGGCGGCTCAAAGCGGATGTGAATGTTGCACGCAGCCCGATTGCCCAGGTTTTTCACCGCGATGAAGGCGATGTTGCTACGGAAGCGGAAATACACCGTGACCCATGGGCGGAATTGTTCTCGTACCTGTCGAGCGGCGAAGTAGGCTGTCACAAGCAGGATCCCAAACGTTGCCCACGTCCCAAGAGCGATCCAGCAATCAGCTGTCAGTACAGCCATTTCCAATGCAGAGACTACGCTTGCTTGCGGATGGATTGCCTACCGCCTGGATCAGACGTTCTCGCGTTCGCTGCCGCTTCGCGCGAATACCGGTCGTCGTCCAAAACAGGAGTGGGCGGGCTGCTCGCGACGGCACCCCTGCAGTCTTGCTCTCACGCGAAAGGGGAGGCGGCAGTTTGTGTCGTGATCCCACTGTTCAGGATGGAATGTGACATTAGCGTGTCGAGTTGGCCCGTGCTGTGCATAGATCACACCGGGGATATAATCTTCCATGCTCGCGAGGTGTGGTGCCGCAATATGAGCCTGTAGCCATCACGGCTTGTTTGATCAGATACAGTGGTGTCGATTACGGAAGGAGGGTCTGTTGGGCGAGGTTGACTACTACATGGATGCCCATACCCAGGGGGTTGGAGAGCTAATTGAACACCAGCGGGAGTTCGCGGTGCCAGATCATCAACGTGACTTCGCGTGGGGAGAAGGCGAAGTTGAACAGCTAATTCTGGACGTGACGCGCGCCCTTCGGGAGAGCACGCCCGACTACTTCCTTGGGCTGATTGTTCTAGTCAAGCAGGAGAGCAAGCGTCAACTGCTAATCCTCGATGGTCAGCAGAGACTCGCAACGATAACGATGATCTACGCTGGCATCCGTGAATGGCTGCACGCCGCCGGCCGCCAGAAAGACGCTCAGCAGATTCAGTTTGATTACATCGGATTGGTCAAGTTGGGGACCAACGTAGATCGTCCACGTCTGACGCTCAACATCAACGACCGTGAAATCTTCCAGAGCCTTGTAGTCGATCGTGAAAATGACGCCACGCTAAAGAAGCGTCGTGATGTTGCAAGGCGCTACTCATCGCAGAGGAGGGTTGCGAAGGCCGCCTTGATATGCCGTCAGCGTGTTGAGAAATTCGCAGCCGAAAGTGGCTCGGACACGACCGAACAAGCATCGGCGCTCTATGAGCTTGCGGAATACATCCGGGACAGCGTGAAGGTTGTGACGATGAACGTCTCTTCGGAGATCAATGCATACGCCATCTTCGAGTCCTTGAATGACCGTGGGCTTGATTTGTCGGTGCTGGATTTGGTGAAGAATCATCTCTTTGGCCGCGCGGGTTCCAGATTGGAGAAGGTCAAGCACAATTGGGCTCAGATGACCGCTCACCTAGGAGACAGACCAGCCGACGAATTCCTCAAGGTGTTCTGGACGTCACGGTACGGTCGCATCCAACGCGGCAAGTTGTTTCAGGAATGGCGTGAGCGTTTCGACGGGCTGAGCGCTAGCAAAGTCGTCAATCTAACCACCGATCTGATCGTCGCAGCCGACAGATTCGCTGCGCTCGATAGCGCGGACGACGAAATCTGGCGTGAGTATTCCAAGAAGTTCCGTGGCGGTATTCGGGATCTAGCACTTATTGGTAACCGGCAGATGCGGCCCATTCTTCTCGCCGCCCTTACCACCTTCGAGCCGAAGGAGCTTGAGAAGCTCGTTGAGCGTCTTGTCATTGCGACGTTTCGCTACCAGAATGTGGGCAAGAAACGGACGGGGGCGCTCGAGATTGGGAGCGCTCGGACGGCCAAGTCCATAGCAGACAAGAGCTCTGCTACTGCGACTGATGCTTGGAGCCAACTCGTGAGCATCGTGCCAGATGACGACGATTTCAAATCGGATTTCGCTCGCTATTCTGAGTCGAAGCCGCAGATCGCTAAGTACGTATTGGGGTGTCTGGAACGGGAGGTGCGACAACGTGAAGTGGAGATGAAGAGCGAGCTTGAGCCGAGCAAGGATCTAACGCTGGAGCACGTGCTACCAAAGAATCCCGCTGGCGCCTGGAGCAAGGTGCTTGTGGCCGATCCCGACATAGTGGACTACACGGCGCGACTCGGGAATCTGTGCCTGCTGAATGAGGCTATGAACAAGAAGGCTGCAAACGAGGCCTTCGAGAAGAAGGCGGCCGATATCTACAGCCGCTCATCACTCCTACTCACGGCTCGAATCGCCGAGAAGTACAACGAATGGAATCGTACGACGATTCGAGACCATCAGGACTACCTGGCAACCTTGGCGACTTCGATCTGGCCCCTTCCATAGCTCCAGGATGCCCTCAGTTCCCTGCGGCGACAGGAACGACTTCCTCTAAGGACAAGCACCGAAGCGTGGCGCGTTAAGATGCTCGCTGCCGCTTCGCGCGAAGATGAGGAGCGCCCGCTCGCACTGCCGCTTTCCATGCAGAGCGAAAGCGCCAATCAAGCTATACACACACTTGAAAGAGCACCGGATTGCCCGACCGTCTAACCCACGTTCGACACAACCCCTGAAACAACCAAGGCCCTCCACCTAGAAGAGCCTCACAAACCGCATGCTTAAGTAATAGCGGGGGCAGGATTCGAACCTGCGACCTTTGGGTTATGAGCCCAACGAGCTACCAGACTGCTCCACCCCGCGTCGCTGCGTCAAATATAGCAGTGTTAGGGTGGCCGAAAAAGGCTCGTGGCC